>Ga0233425_10000052_pt1 | contig 279136 bp, 272 predicted proteins | sample Watercolumn_Towu_2_FD_181712 | JGI IMG/M metagenome (GOLD analysis project Ga0233425, IMG submission 181712) | Freshwater microbial communities from Lake Towuti, South Sulawesi, Indonesia - Watercolumn_Towuti2014_140_MG | ecosystem: Environmental > Aquatic > Freshwater > Lake | place...
GCTTCTTCAGCCGCTGCTCCAGCCGCATGAGTGTCTCCTGCGACCGCGGATCCGACGCCGGATACCGATACGAACACGCCTTCTGCGCGTACGAACAGTTCGTCGCCTCCCCACCCGCAGTGTCCGAAATCCGAGCCGGCTTACACGCCACCACCACCCGATACTCGAACGGATCAGCCTTCACAGCGACGGGTCGCGTTGTGTCACGTCCCTTCTTGTCCTCGCCGGACGGAGTCGGAGTGGGCCTCTGGCCGAAAGTTTCAACATAGTCATTGTCAGCGCCGGCGCCGGGCGTTGAACGCGACTCCGAGGGAGGAGGGGGAGGCGGGGGAGGAGGACGAGTCGAGTCGGCAGCCGCAACCGATGGGGCGCCGAGAAGAAGCCAACCGAGGAGAAGGACGAACGCTCCTTTACTCATTTAGCAACCAGCCCCTCGACCACCCAGACGGCTTCGCGCCACCGCACCGAGACCTCGAAGTTGATCTTCGCGCCCTGGATCGTTTTCACTGGCGAACCATCACGATCCACGACGCGCTTCGTCGCATCGGTTGCTAGGACTCCAACAGTGGCGGCTGTTTTGTCTCCAGCCATACTGAGCACGGTTGCATCGTCGATGCTCAGCGAATCGCGATCCAGCTTCTGGCCGTCGCTGGTTCGATCGTCGATTGCATCAAGGAACGAGTGACAAGCCTTGCACGCTTGTGCGGTTAGGGATCGAACAAGCTTCGTATCCCCACTCCTGCCGGCAGCTGACAATTCGCTTAGGTAGAACTCGGCGAAGGCCTTGGCGCCTGCCTCGGTCTTCTCGGTGGCTTCGGGCGGGAGCTTGGCCGGATCGATGGTGGCCGATGTCGTGGTCGACGGGCTGGCAGTCGTGGTGGACGACGGACTCGACGTCGTCGACGACGACGAGCTGCTCGTCGTGCTCGTCGTAGGGTCGTCGCCTCCCCCGTTGCATCCCGCCAGGGCGAGCGCGCCGACAACGGCGATCGCCGAGATTGAGCGTGCGGTCCACGTCCTCATCGATACCCCTCCCCGCGTGCCGACCCTGCGACGGTGACGCGCTGCCCTCGAAGTGTACGGATTGCATGCGTTTGGTCCACCCCGTCATCCACAGGCAGTCCTGCTCCATGGCGTCCCACGCCACGGCGGGCGTGCAGGGATGTCGTGAGGGGTCCTAGGTCGTCCGCCCGTCGTGTGGATCGCCTCGACCGAGAGAGAAGGGGAGCCGTGTAGGTCTCTGGTTGCTGGGTCACTGCTCCGCTGAGCGGAGCAGTGACCCAGCAACCAGAGTGACCCAGCAACCAGAGAGTGATCACCGTGGCCTCGGTCGTCACCAGTTGGCGACCGCGACGACCCGCAGCCCGCCATGCGGAATGCGCAGGGGTCTTTGGTCGCTCACGGAAACGACGCCATCCTCGGCGCACACCCGAGGCAGGCCGACCGACGTCGCCCGGGCCGCCACCAGATGCCCCGCCCCGCAGCGGCGAGGGCCGCACGTGCGACCGCCGCGTGCATACGCAACCATCACGACGCGTTGGCGAATCGTCAAAGTCGATAACGGTCAGTTATCCTGAGAGCATGATCGACGCAGCAGGTCTCCGCGTGATGAAGGCGATCGCCGACGAGGGCAGCTTCACCGGCGCCGCCCTAGCCCTCGGCTACTCCCAGCCCGCAATCTCCCAGATGGTGCGCCGCCTCGAGCAGCGCACCGGCACCGTGCTCGTGGAGCGCGTCGGGCGCAACGTCCGCCTCACCGAGGCCGGGCAGGTGCTGGCCCGGCACGCCGTCGCCGTGCTGTCCGCGCTCGACGCGGCCGAGGAGGAGGTCGCCGCCATCGCGGGGCTGCGGGCCGGACGGGTGCGGCTCATGGCCTTCCCCTCCAGCTCGGCGACGCTCGTGCCGCGCGCGCTGGCGCTGGTGAAGGAGCGCTTTCCCGACGTGCAGGTGACTTTCACCGAGGCTGAGCCGCCGGAGTCGCTCGCGGCCCTCAAGGCCGGCGAGTGCGACCTCGCGGTCGCCTTCGCGTACGAGGGCACCGACGTCGGCCGCGGCGAGGAGGACATGGACCTCTTCGTCCAGCACAAGCTGCTCGACGACGAGGTGCGCCTCGCCCTCCCCCACGACCACCCGCTCGCCCAGCAGGATGTCGTCGACCTCTCGACGCTGTCCGACGACAACTGGATCGCCGGCTGCCCCCGCTGTCGCGGCCACCTGCTCCAGCTCTGCTCGGAGGCCGGCTTCTCCCCCAACGTCGGCTTCGAGACCGAGGACTACGTCGCCGTGCTCGGCCTCGTCGCCGAAGGCCTGGGCGTGGCCCTGATCCCCGACCTGATCCTGCGCACGGCCCACCACCACGACGTCGTCACCCGCCCGATCAAGCCGGCATCCCGCCGCACCATCAGCGTCGTCACCACCACGGACCTGCAGCGGGTGCCCGCGGTCCAGGCCACCATCGACGCGCTGGTCGAGGCCGCCAAGGCCAAGCCTCGCATCCTCGCCAGCAACTGAGTCTCACCTCCGACGCCACGTCGCGCCCACCTCCTCACCCGTGGCGACGACGGCGATGTCGCCACGCTGGTCGGTGCGCAGCACGGCATACCCGTTGCGCCCCAACAGCTGCAGCGCCTTGGGTGACGGGTGCCCGTAGTCGTTGTCCTTGCCCACGCTGATCACCGCGAGCGGCGCCGCCACCTCTGCCAAGAGGTCCGGGTCGAGGTTTGCCGAGCCGTGATGAGCCACCTTGACCACATCGAACTGCCTTGCGCGAGAAGACATCTCAGGGTCTCGACGCAGCCCGAGCAGGATCGCCCGACCGGCTTCCTTCTCCACGTCCCCGAACAGCAGCAGGTCCACCGGGCCGGACCGCACCGCCAGGACGACGCTGGCATTGTTGGGCACCGAACCGCTTGAGAGCCGACGCGCCGGCCACCACACGTCTGCCTGCACCCCTGGCCACGTCAGGCGGTCGCCTGCCGCGATCGTGACGATGGGTATGCCGCGTGCGCGCGTCCAGCGTTGCACCTCCTGCACCTGGTAGGCGGGCTCGGCGACCGGGGTGGTCATGACCTGCCGCACCTCTCGCCCACTCAACACACCAGGTAGCCCGTCGACGTGGTCGGCGTGGAAGTGGGTGAGCACCACCGTGTCGACCACGCGGACGCCGAGACGACGCAGGCACGCGTTGACGAGCTCGGGATCAGGCCCGACATCGACCACCACCGCGTGGCCAGGCGCGGTGCGCAGCACCAGCGAATCCCCTTGTCCCACATCGCAGGCCACAAACCTCCAGCCCGGAGGCGGCCACGTCGCGGCTGATGTGGGCGCTGCCGCGGCAACCACCAGCATCAGGACCGCCAGGGCCGCGAGGGGGTGCCATCGCACGAGGTGCACCCACCGCCGGCCGGTGAGCACCACCGCGACGGTGATCGCCGCCAACAGCACCGCCCCCGTGGCACCGTCCGGCCACGGCAACGTGCCGCCTGGCACGACCGCGCAGGTGCGTGCCACCCAGGCGATACCCATGGTGGGCAGGGCTCCTACCCAGCACAACAGCGTCGCTCCGAACGGCCACACCGGCGCGACCACCGCGGCGGCCACCCCGGCAACCGTCGCCGGCGCCACGAACGGCGCAGCGAGCAGGTTGGCCACGACGCCGATGACCGAGACGGAACCCTGCAACAGGACCACGACCGGACCACACATCGCCTGTGCCGCAACGGGAATCGCAATCGCCGGACCGAAGCGCCGCAGCCGGGTCGGGAGCCACCGACCGATCGCGTCACCCCAGCTGCGGGTGAACAGCAACAGGCCCAATGTCGCCAGCGTCGACAACGCGAAGCCGAAGGACCGGCTCAGCCACGGGTCGACCACGAGCAGCACGACCACCGCCGCCGACAGCACCGGCAGCCCGGCCGCGCGTCGTGAGCGGCTCAGTCCGATGAGCCCGATCGCGCCCATCGTCGCGGCCCGCACCACACTGGGCTCGGGACGGGCGAGCACGACGAAGCCCGCCAGCACGACCAGCGCGAGGACGGGCCGCCATCGTCGCGACAGACCGCACAGGGATGCGCCTCCCAGCGCGAAGGCCAGCACGACGGCGACGTTCGAACCGGACACCGCGCTGACGTGCGTCATGCCCGTGACCAGCATGGCGTCGGTGAGGTCCTGCGGGGTGCGGCTCGTGTCACCGATCACGAGCGCCGGCAGCAGCCCACGCGCATCCGCCGGCAACGGTGACGCAGCCTGCCGCAGACCCGCCCGCAGGTGCTCAGCAGCCCTCGCGACGACACCAGGTGGTGCCGTGCGCTCCGGTGCACCGGTCGGCCGGACCAGCGCCACCACGTCGTCGCCGTCGTCGGCGACGACCAGCCGCCCGCGCAGCTGGACCTGCTCGCGCCAACGCAGGTCCCGCCAGCCCTCGTCGGCCATGACCAGCACCGGAGCCCGGACCTGCGTGCGTTCGCCGCGCGCGTCCACCTCACGCACGGTGAACCGGAAGAACACCATGGCGCCGGCCACGCCCCCCGTCGCGCGGACCTGAGGATCGGTGGCCACGGTGCCCCGCAGCACGACGATGGCACGCTCTCGGCTCAGCTCGGCGATGGGCCCCGCACTACGCACCGCGACGTGCCCCGCGAGCGAGACCAGGGCCACCGCGGACGCCAACAGCCCCAGCGAGGTCGGCGCCACCCAACCACTGCCGTGCCACCGTCGGCGCAGCAAGCGAGCCACCAGCACACCCGTGACAGCCGCACCCACCGCGAGACCCACGAGGAGCCGCACGCCCGCCCCGAGAGCAGCGGCGGCCGTGGCCCAGGCAGCCAGGGCCGGGACGAGCAGCCGCAAGTCCAACCCCACCCGTTCCCGGGGCTCGGCGCCGTCCGGGGCGCCTCGCGCTCCACGCAGATTCGCCGCGTGCTCGGGCGGCGTCACCACCCCAGTCACGGGGCGACTCACACCGTCACCTTGGGCTGCAGCTGGGCGAAGATCTTCTCCCCGATCCCACTCACCTCACCGAGCTCGTCGACCGTGGTGAAACGTCCGTGCTCGGTGCGCCAGTCCAGGATTCGCTGGGCCAGCACCGGTCCCACACCGGGCAGCTCCTCGAGCTGCGCTGCGGTCGCGGTGTTGAGGTTGACCAGGCCCCCGGCCGCGCCCGTCCCGCCGGGCGCACCCGCCCCGGATCCCCCACCGCCGACACCACCGGAACCCGTCGCACCGCCAGCACCGCCCGCCGCTGTGCCACCTGCCGAGCCCGCGCCGGGCAGCACCTCCCCCGGCTTGGGCACCCGAACCTGCTCCCCGTCAGCCACTGGTCGCGCGAGGTTGATGACGGACAGGTCTGCACCCTCGCGCGCCCCACCGGCCTTCGCGATGGCGTCGGTCACGCGTGCTCCCGCCGGCAGGCGCACCACTCCCGGCTTGGCCACCTGCCCGACGACGTGGACCGTCACCGTTCCCGATGCCTGGGCCGGCGGCCCACCGCCACCGGCACTTCCCGTCGTTGCCGAGGTGAAGGTGGAGCCACGCAGCAGCGTGGCTCCGGACGTGGAGGGCGTGAGCGGCTCGGGCTCGCTGGCCGCTCGCGCCATGACGACCCGCACCCCGAACACCGCAGCTGCCACCAGGAGCACCACGACCAGACCGGCCACCGCCGCCCGCGGGCCGGTGAGCCGACCGCCGCGCAACGACGCCGGCACCACGACCCACGCGGGCGAGGGCGGCATGGGCCGTCGGTGCCGCCCCGAGCGATGGCTGGTCACGCGTGCCGCGGTCACCGCGTATGCCGCGTCCTCCGCCTCGTATGCCGCGTCCTCCGCGTCCGAGTCCGCCGTGACGCCATCCGCACGGCGCCGCGGACGCTGCGGCGACGGACCGCCTACCGTGCTCGTCGAACCGGCCGACGGGGCAGCGCCTCCGGGAGGCGACGCCAGCCAGGACCGTTCGGGCTGCCAGAACGATGACGGCGACTCACCGGTCGCGCCCTGCCTGCCTCGTTCCAACACGGCACGCAGACGGGGTGACGGCTCGGGCGGGCGGCGACGAAACGGCATACCGGCACGCTAGGAAGCCGTCCACGCACCCGACAGGACGCCCGCGCCCGCCTGTGGACACGCGCGCGCGGAACCTCAGCCTGTGGATGAGTCCCGTCGCGCGGCGACCCAGAGCTCGATGTTGCGGCGGTGACGGTAGATGACGACGAGCGCGACCACCACACACCAGACCCCGGCAGCCCGGTCGGCGAACGACTCCGACGCCACCACACTCCACACCCCCGCGGCCAGCAGCAGCAGGCACGCCGCCACCGAGGCCCCCGCCACCCACCGCATCCGCCACACGAGCAACCCGAACACGACCACCATGGCCAGCCCGAACCACGGTGCCACCGCGAGGATCGCGCCGAGCGAGGTCGCCACACCCTTGCCGCCACGCCCGAGCAGGAACGGCGACCAGATGTGGCCGAGCACGACGGCCAGCCCCACGACGAGGGCCACCACCGGCCCGAGGAAGTGCGCCGAGAGCACCACCGGCAGGTAGCCCTTGAGCACGTCGAGCACACCGACGACCACACCCCACTTGGCGCCGAGGACGCGGCCGGCGTTGGTGGCTCCGGGGTTGCCGGAACCGGAGTGCGCCAGGTCCTTGCCGAGGAGCCGGGCGAGGATCGTCGCGGGGTTGACCGACCCCAGGAGGAAGGCCGCCACTGCCGCTACCGCGCCCTGGACGAGCCCGCCCACCGACCAGTCCACCCCGGCCATCGTCGTCATGTGACCGCTGCGCCCGCCGCCCCGCTCACGCGCGGCGACACCGCCACAGCCAGGGTGCCGGGCCCGACGTGCGCCCCGACGACGGCGCCGAGCTCGACGAGCGACACCTCGCCGGCCTCGGGCACCCTCTCGCGCAACCGCGTCACGAGGTCCTCGGCCCGGGCCGCCGAGTCGAGGTGGTGCACGGCGATGTCGACGCCGTCCGTCGCCTTGGCTGCGGCCTCGACGGCGAGCTCCTCGAGCCGGCCGATCGCGCGCGAGGACGTGCGCACCTTCTCCAGCGGCCGGATGTGGCCGTCGTCGAGCCCGAGGATCGGCTTGATCGCCAGGGCGGACCCGAGGAAGGCCGACGCCGACCCGATCCGCCCACCGCGGCGCAGATGCTCGAGGGTGTCGACGTAGAACACCACGGTCGACTCCTCCGCGCGCCGGCGTGCGACCTCTGCCACGTCATCCAGCGACGCGCCACTGGCCGCCGCTTCGGCAGCCGACACGACGGCATACCCCATGGCCATGCCGAGGGACCGAGAGTCGACGACTCTCACGGGCACGGGTGACTGCTGTGCTGCCAGGTGAGCGGACTCGACGGTCGATGACATGTCTGCCGATATGTGCACGGAGACAACGGAATCCGCTCCCTTGGATGCCGCCTTCTCATAGGCGTCGAGGAACGCCTGGGGTGACGGGCGTGACGTCGAGACCGGCTTGAACCTGCGCAGCGCCTCGGCCACCTCGCCGGTGGTCACGTCGACGCCCTCGCTGAACTCCGTGCCCCCGATGATGACGTGTAGCGGCACCACGTGGATGCCGTGCGCGTCGACGACGGAGGCAGGCAGGTATGCCGTGGAGTCCGTGACGAGGGCGACGCTCACCTTGCGCAGGCTACCGGGCTGGGCAGTGCATCACTCGACAACCGTGCGGGTCAGGCGGGGACGACGTTGACGAGCTTGGGCGCGCGCACGATGACCGTGCGGATGCCGTTCTCGGTGGCGGCGACAACCTTGGGCAGCGCCAGCACCTGTTCGCGCAGCGCGTCCTCGGTGATGTCGGCCGGCACCTCGAGTCGGTCACGCACCTTGCCCTTGATCTGCACGACGCAGGTGACCGTGTCCTCGACGAGCAGCGCGGGGTCGGCCACCGGGAACGGCACGTAGGTGATCGTCTCGTCGTGACCCAACCGTCGCCACAGCTCCTCGGCGATGTGCGGCGCCACCGGCGACACCATCTGGATGATCGTCTCGGCGGCCTCGCGCGGCACGGCGTCGAGTTTGGTCAGGGCGTTGTTGAGCTCGATGAGGCGGGCGATGGCGGTGTTGAAGCCCAAGGTCGCGTAGTCACGGGTGACGGCGTCGATGGTCTTGTGCATGACGCGCTTGGTCTCGTCGTCGAGGGGGCCGTCGACGACCCGCAGCTCGCCTGTCTGCTCGTCGATCACGTTGCGCCACAAGCGCTGCAGGAACCGCTGCGCTCCGACGACCGCCCGGGTCTCCCAGGGTTTGGAGAGCTCCAGCGGACCCATCGACATCTCGTAGACGCGCAACGTGTCCGCGCCGTACGCCTCGTACATCTCGTCGGGGCTGACGACGTTCTTCAGCGACTTGCCGATCTTGCCGAACTCGCGGGTGACAGATTCGCCGTTCCACGTGAACGAGGGGTTCTGTGGGTCGCCGCCGTCGGCCTCCGACACCTCGACCACCTCGGCCGCCGGCACCGGCTGACCGCGGTCGTCGCGGTAGGCGTACGCCTGGATGTAGCCCTGCGAGAAGTACTTGCGGAACGGTTCCTCGCTCGTCAGGTGGCCCAGGTCGAAGAGCACCTTGTGCCAGAACCGCGCGTAGAGCAGGTGCAGCACGGCGTGCTCGACACCACCGATGTAGAGGTCGACACCACCGGGGTCGGTGACCCCAGCCGGCGCCCCCTCGACCGGCTCGGCGTGCTTGCCCATCCAGTACGCCTCGTTGCCGGGCGCGACGAACGCCTCGTCGTTGTCCGGGTCGAGGTAGCGCAAGTAGTACCAACAGGATCCGGCCCAGTTGGGCATCGTGTTGGTCTCCCGGGTGAACGTCCGGGGTCCACGCCCGTCACCCAGGTCGAGCTCGACGTTGACCCAGTCCGTCGCCCGCGACAGCGGGGCCTCCGGGCTCGACGACGAGTCCTCCGGGTCGAACGTCTTGGGCGAGTAGTCGGGCACGTCCGGCAGCTCGACCGGCAGCATCGCCTCGGGCACCTTGTGGGCAACACCGTTCTCGTCGAAGACGATCGGGAACGGCTCGCCCCAGTAGCGCTGCCGGCTGAACAGCCAGTCACGCAGCTTGTAGTTGACCGTGGCCTCGCCAAACCCCTTGGCCACCAACCAGTCGATGATCGCGGCCTTGGCTTCCTCGACGCCCATGCCGTCGAGCGAGATCTCGTCGTTGGCCGAGTTGATGGCCGGCCCGTCACCCGTGAACGCCGTGGTCTCGTCGTGCCCCTCGGTGGGCTGGACGGTGCGGACGATCGGCAGCCCGAACTTCTCGGCGTACTCCCAGTCCCGCGCATCCTGAGCCGGCACCGCCATGATCGCGCCGGTGCCGTAACCCATCAGCACGTAGTCGGCGACGAAGACGGGGATCTGCTCGCCGTTGACCGGGTTCGTCGCGTAGGCGCCGGTGAAGACACCGGTCTTGTCCTTGCCCTCGGTCTGCCGCTCGACGTCACTTTTGCGCGAGGCCGCCAGCTGGTATGCCGCGACCGCTTCCTTCGGGGTCGCCGCACCTGCCGTCCAGGCCGGGTTGACGTCCGCGGGCCAGTTGCCTTGGGAGACAATGGATTCCAGCAGCGGGTGTTCGGGTGCGACCACCATGAAGGTGGCGCCGAACAACGTGTCCGGCCGGGTCGTGAAGACCTCGATCGAGGCGTCCTGACCCACCACCGGGAACCGCACGCGCGCGCCCTGGCTGCGTCCGATCCAGTTGCGCTGCATGAGCTTGACCTTCTCCGGCCAGTCCACGCGGTCGAGGTCGTCGGCCAGCCGGTCGGCATACGCGGTGATGCGCATCATCCACTGGCGCAGGTTGGTCTTGTAGACCGGGAAGTTGCCGCGCTCGGAGCGGCCGTCGCTGGTGACCTCCTCGTTGGACAGCACGGTGCCCAGACCGGGCGCCCAGTTGACGGGCGCCTGCGAGGTGTAGGCCAGACGGAACCCGTCCAGCACCTCCCCCTGCTCCGCCTCCGACAGTGCCGCCCAGTCACGTCCGTCCGGGACCGCCCGCGACCCCGACTCGAACTGCGCGACCAGCTCGCTGATCGGCCGCGCCTTGCCCTTGCCACCGTCCTCGCGCACCGCGTCGACGTCGTACCACGCGTCCCAGATCTGCTCGAAGATCCACTGGGTCCACTTGTAGTACTTCGGGTCGATGGTCTCGATCGAGCGCCGGTCGTCGTGCGCCAGCCCCAGCCGTCGCAGCTGGCGCTTCATGACGACGATGTTCTCCTCGGTCGTCTTGCGCGGGTGCTGCCCGGTCTGCACGGCATACTGCTCGGCCGGCAGCCCGAACGCGTCGTAGCCCAGGCAGTGCAGGACGTTCTTGCCCGTCATCCGGTGGTAGCGCGCGAACACGTCGGTGGCGATGTAGCCCAGCGGGTGGCCGATGTGCAGCCCCGCACCGGACGGGTAGGGGAACATGTCGAGGACGAGCAGCTTCTCGCGGTCGCCGACCTTCTCCGGCTCGGCCCACGGGCCTGCGGGGTTGGGCGCGTGGAAGGTGCCCTGCTCCTCCCACCGGTCCTGCCAGGTGGTCTCGATCGTGTCGGCCAGCTCGGCGGTGTACCGGTACGGCGTCTCGCTCATGTTCGTCCTCGTCGTCTCATCTGGGTCCACTCACAACGAAGCCCCTCGCGCAGGAGGGGCTGGCCGCGTCGACGTCCGTCTCGGTGCGTCGTCCGCGGCTAGGTAAGGAGCAGGAACCGTGCCACGAGCACAGGTTAGCGCAGCAGCCCGATCACGATCAGCACCTGTCCGACGTGGTAGGTCACCATCACCGCGAGGGGGCCGAACCGCAGTGGGCGCACGAACCGGTTCCACGCCAGCACCGTGTCGCTCACCATGAAGACGGTCGCTCCCAGCGCCACCAGCGGTCGTCCCGTCGCCCAGGCCCCGACAACCATGACGCCGATGACCGCCATGTATGCCGCGCACGCGCCTCCCAGCGCAGGCCCACCTTCGCGTACGGCGGAGGGGACGATGCGCCGCCCCGCTGTCGCGGCGGCGAGCGCCACGAGGGCCGCACCGGCGAGCGCGAGCCGGCCCGACGGCATACCGGTCAGGGTGAAGGCAACCACGTAGGCGAGGTGGGCCAGGAGGAACGCTCCCAGCCCGACGACGAACCGAGGCTCGCTCTCGGACAGCAGCGCGATGTCTCCGACGAGGCTGAGGGCAAGTGCCGCGAGAAGGGCCCAGCCCCCGCCCATCGACCAGGCCGCGACCAGCAGGGCGGCGAGGACCAGGGGCTTGAGGACCGTCTCGACGCGCTTGGCGCCCACGGCCGCCGCCCACCAGTCGACCGGTGCGGCAACGGCGACGACCAGCCAGGTGAGCAGGAGCACAGCGACAGCGTGACAGGGCGGGGTTCACAGATACCCCCCTAGGGTATATGGTGACTGTCATGAGCTCTCCGCAGACGACTCACCAGCACGGCCACGCCGAGACCCACGACGGGCACGACGGGCACGGCGGGCACTCGATGTCGGGCGGCCACGGTGGTCACGGCGACCACGTGGGTCAGTTCCGGCGGCTGTTCTGGATCATGCTCGTGCTCGCGATCCCGGTCGTGGTGTTCAACGACATGTTCGCCGAGCTGCTCGGCTACGAGCTGCCCCATGGCGGCTGGGTGAAGTGGGTCTCGCCGGTCCTCGGCACCGTCGTCTACCTGTGGGGTGGCAAGCCGTTCCTCACCGGCGCCGTGTCGGAGATCCGCTCCCGCAAGCCCGGGATGATGCTGCTCATCGGGCTCGCGATCACGGTGGCGTTCGTCGCGTCATGGGGTGCCACGCTCGGGGTGCTCGACATGGAGCTCAACTTCTGGTGGGAGCTCGCGCTGCTCGTCGTGATCATGCTGCTCGGTCACTGGATCGAGATGCGGTCGCTGGCGCAGACGACCTCGGCGCTCGACTCGCTCGCGGCGCTGCTGCCGGACGAGGCGGAGAAGGTCGTGGGCGACGAGGTCGTCACCGTCTCCCCCGCCGACCTGGCTGTCGGCGACGTCGTCATCGTGCGGCCCGGCGCGTCGGTGCCCGCCGACGGTCGCATCGTCGACGGGTCGGCGAGCATGGACGAGTCGATGGTCACCGGCGAGTCGAAGACCGTGCGCCGCGAGGTCGGAGAGCCGGTGGTGGCCGGAACGGTGGCCACGGACTCGGGTCTGCGGGTCGAGGTCACGGCGACCGGCGACGACACGACCCTGGCCGGCATACAGAAGCTCGTCGCCGACGCCCAGGCTTCGTCCTCACGCGCGCAACGCATCGCGGACCGCGCGGCCGCGCTGCTGTTCTGGTTCGCACTCGGGTCGGCGGTGGTGACCGCGATCGTGTGGACCGCGATCGGGCGACCCGACGACGCCGTGGTCCGCGCGATCACCGTGCTCGTGATCGCCTGCCCCCACGCCCTCGGGTTGGCCATCCCACTCGTCGTGTCGATCGCGACCGAGCGGGCCGCCAAGGGTGGCGTGCTCGTGAAGGACCGCCTGGCGCTGGAGTCGATGCGCACGGTCGACGCGGTGCTCTTCGACAAGACCGGGACGCTCACGAAGGGCGAGCCCACTGTCACCGGTGTCGAGCCCCGGGGGGACCACTCCGAGGACGAGCTGCTGTCGCTCGCGGCCGCCGCAGAGACCGACAGCGAGCACCCCCTCGCGCGGGCCATCGTCGGCGCTGCACGCGCGCGGGGGTTGAAAGTGCCTGCGGCGCAAGACTTCTCGTCGTCGCCTGCCGTCGGGGTGCGGGCGGTCGTCGAGGGTGCGGCGGTCGAGGTCGGCGGTCCGCACCTGCTCGACGAGCGCGGAGCCCAGGAGCTGCCGGTGGCCGAGCAGTGGCGCACCGAGGGTGCGATCATCCTGCACGTGCTGCGCGACGGTGAGGTGATCGGGGCGCTGCGACTGGCCGACGAGATCCGGCCCGAGTCGCAGGAGGCAGTCGACGCGCTGCACGCCGCCGGGGTGCAGGTCGTGATGATCACGGGTGACGCCAAGGCGGTGGCCGAGACGGTCGCGGGCCAGCTCGGCATCGACCGGGTCTTCGCGGGAGTCCGGCCCGAGGACAAGGCGGCCAAGGTGGCCGAGCTCCAGGCCGAGGGGCACAAGGTGGCCATGGTGGGCGACGGGGTCAACGACGCACCGGCCCTGGCTGCCGCCGACGTGGGGATCGCGATCGGTGCCGGCACGGACGTGGCGATCGGATCGGCGGGTGTCATTCTCGCGTCGTCCGACCCCCGCTCGGTGCTGTCGGTCATCCAGCTGTCGCGGGCGGCATACCGGAAGATGAAGCAGAACCTGTGGTGGGCCGCGGGTTACAACCTTGCCGCCGTCCCGCTCGCAGCCGGCGTCCTGGCGCCGGTCGGGTTCGTCATGCCGATGAGCGTGGGGGCGATCCTGATGTCGGTCTCCACCGTCGTCGTCGCGCTCAACGCCCAGCTGCTGCGCCGCCTCGACCTCACCCCCGCCGCGAGCGCCGCAGCCTTCCTGGACCGGCCCACCCGCTGACCCGCCGTCCGCCACTCCGGCCCGCCGTCGCCGCCGCTCCTCATGTCCCGCAACATGCCGTCCGGATCGGGTTTCCACGGCATGTTGCGGGACATGAAGTGGCGGCAGCCGGTCCGAAACTCGGTGGGCTGGTGGCGCCAGCCACTCGTATGGTCGGCGTCATGAGCTCACCGGACTCCCCGCCGCCCGCGGACAGCCTGCCCGTCTCGACCGCTGAGGACCTGCGCCACGTGGTCGATGCGGTGATGGCCGGGTTCGCCCAGGTGCCGGACGACGCGTGGGACCGCGCGGCATACCGGCTCGACTGGGACTGTCGTGACACCGCAGCCCACCTCATGGACGACTTCGCGTTCTACGCGCTCAACCTGGCCAGCCGCGTCGAGCACCTGGACAGCTATGCCCCGTTCGTCGAACCGCCGCCCTGGCGACCCGGGCACCCGCCGCAGAACTTCTGGCCCGACCCCGACCTGGGGACGGCCGGCATCGTCCGCGGCATCGACGCGACCGGCGGGCTGCTCGTGGCCGTGACAGCCCCGCGCCGGACGGGCACCTCGGCTTCCACCCGCGGGGCAACGGGGACGCGTCCGGCTTCGCCGCGATGGGCATCGTCGAGGCCGCCGCCCATGCGTGGGATGCGTTGACCGCACAGGGAATCGATTTCCGCATCGACGACGACATCTGCGCGCGGGTGCTGGCGCGCCTGTTCCCGTGGGCCCGCGAGACCGACGACCCGTGGCAGGAGTTCCTGCGCGTGTGCGGGCGCACCGAGGAGACGCGCGACCAGCCCTGGACGTGGGACTCCTCGGTCCGCGACACCTACACCGTCGGAGCCCTCCGTCCGTCCTAGGTTCGGGGGCCGAAAGGTGCGTCATGGCGCACTCCTGCGCCCCCAAACGAAACGAAGGACCAGACGCAAAAAGCGTGTCTGGTCCTTCGTTTCGTTGGTGGAGCTGAGGGGATTCGAACCCCTGACCCCTTCCATGCCATGGAAGTGCGCTACCAACTGCGCCACAGCCCCGTAACGGGTGTCCCGGTGGGGACTGCGGAAGTTTACCCACGCCCCGCCCGCCCCACCAAATCGCGGTCAGGCGTGGGCGTTCCACGCCCCGATCTGCCAACCCAGCCGGCCACGGACGAGCTCGGCCCAGTGGCAGTTGCCCATCGTCGCCAGCGTCTTCGTCGCCGCCAACGGGTCCAGCCCGAACAGCTCGGCCAGCGCCGCCCGCGACGACACCCCGTGCGCCACGACCACCACGCACTCGTCCTCGCCGACCGTGTCGAGCACCTCGCGCAACGCCTCACCCGCGCGCACCCCGACGGCCTTCAACGTCTCACCGTCGACGCCCCGCGCGATGTCCTCCACGTCCATCTGAGCGAGCTCCGCGGCATACCTCTCGCGCACCTCGCTGGTGCGCAGGCCCTGCCACTGGCCCACGTTGATCTCCCGCCACCGGGGGTCGAGCTCCACGTCGCCCACACCGGCCGCGGCCGCGATCTCGCGCGCCGTCACCGTGGCGCGCTCCAGGTCCGAGGCGATCACCCGCGAGGGACGGTATGCCGCGAGCCCGGCACCCGCGGCCCGCGCCTGGTCCAGCCCACGCTCCGACAGCGGCGTGTCGAGCTGGCCCTGCCACACACCGCCGGCGTTGTGCTCGGTCTCGCCGTGGCGGACGATGACGACGCGCGGGCCCGCCGGGCGCACGGCACCCGTCGACGCCACGGTGACGTCGGACTCGCCGCTCACGCCTCCCGCCGCTTCGGCACACCCAGCTCGATCTCGGGGCAGTCCTTCCAGAGCCGCTCGAGCTCGTAGAACTCCCGCTCCTCGTCGTGCTGCACGTGGACGACGATGTCGCCGAAGTCGAGCAGCACCCAGCGGCCGTCTCGCTCTCCCTCGCGCCGGATCGGCTTGGCGCCGGCTTCGCGCAGCTTGTCCTCGACCTCGTCGACGACGGAGGCGACCTGCCGCTCGCTGGCGGCGGACACGATGACAAAGACGTCGGTCAGCGCCAGCTGCTCGCTGACGTCGATGCCGACGATGGTGGTGGCGAGCTTGTCGTCGGCGGCCTTGGCCGCGATGGCGGCGAGCTCGAGGGCACGGTCGGTGGCGGGCACTGGTCTCCTACGTTCGCGCCGTGCCCGCGGGTCGCGGGTCACCGGCATACAGGCGGTACTTGTTGATGTACTGGACGACGCCGTCGGGCACGAGGTACCAGACCGGCTCGGAGCGTTCGACGCGGGCGCGGCAGTCGGTGGAGCTGATCGCCATGGCCGGCACCTCCTGAAGGGTCACCTTGTCAGCGGGCAGACCCGACTCAGACAGCTCGTAGCCCGGCCGGGTCACCCCGACGAAGTGGGCGAGCTCGAACAGCTCGTCGGCGTCCTTCCACGACAGGATCTGGGCCAGGGCGTCGGCGCCGGTGATGAAGAACAGCTCGGCATCGGGCCGCTCCTGGCGCAGGTCGCGCAGGGTGTCGATCGTGTAGGTCGGGCCCGGCCGGTCGATGTCGACCCGGCTCACCGTGAACCGCGGGTTCGATGCCGTCGCAACCACCGTCATGAGGTAGCGGTGCTCGGCCGGGCTGACCTCCTTGTCGGACTTCTGCCACGGCTGCCCCGTCGGCACGAAGACGACCTCGTCGAGCCCGAACCGGGTCTGCACCTCCGACGCGGCCACGAGGTGGCCGTGGTGGATGGGGTCGAACGTGCCACCCATCACCCCGAGGCGCATGGTCAGTGCGAACCGCCCGTGGAGCCCTCGTCGTCATGCGACAGGTGGACGCCCGACTGCTTCTCGGCCACCCCGCGGAACGCCCACAGCACTCCGAGCAGGACGAGGAAGCAGACCATTGCGAGCGCCCCGAAGGCGTACGGGCTCATGGGCAGCTCGCGGGCGTTCTCCTCGGCAGCGGCGAAGACGTTGGACAGTGACGACGACATGGGGGTCAGCGTACCCGCCCGGACGCGTTGGTCCCTGCGGGACACCGGTCAAGCGTCGTTGTCCACCAATGTTGTGCACAGGGGTGTGCACAACCTGCGGCTTGTGCGCCGATCGGTGTGGACAACGGTGTGGGAAAGCGGTGGATGAAAAAAGGTTGCCGAAACCTATTGCCGCACAACGGATCTGGGCATTAGAAATCTCACACGCACTTCAGCAGGGAAGCCGCGAAGGGGAAACCCGGACCGGCAGCCAGGCCGAAGAGCAGGTCAACCGGATAACGGTGGACCGCCTCGACCGGGTCTCCCGGACGAGGTCCCAGGACCTTCGGGTGCTGGGTCCGTGGGCGACGCCACGGAGGAACTCCGGACCCGCTGACCAGATCGCAACGACCCGAACGCGCCGGCTTGCCGGAGCGCCCGGGACGCCACCGTCGCAGTGGTCATGCTCCGGCTTGCCGGACGTGAGCGGTCGACCGGAGCAGGGACTTTGCCGCTCGTCGGCCCAGAATCTGCACCAACTCGTGGGACGTGCACCGCTTCGGCGACGCACGACCCGCACCGTGAGCGGCTCGACCACCTCGGTGGCCGGACCACTCACATCGCGAGGGACCGCAGCCACCTCGGTGGCGGCGCGAACTCGCACCCGTGAGGGACGGCAGGCCGCTTCGGCGGCAGGCCAGAACTCACACCGCGCAGGACCGGTCCACCTCGGTGGACAGGACCGGCGCACCGAGGGCCCCTCGAACTCATACTTCGAGGGGCCCTCACCCTTTGTCCCCCTAGGCTGGACCTCATGCCCGTCGAGCTCAGCATCGTCATCCCCGTGTACAACGAGGAGGACGTCCTGCCGCTCCTGGCCGCCCGGCTGCGCCCCGTCGCCGACGGGCTCCACACGGCATACGAGGTCATCGCCGTCGACGACGGATCGAGTGACCTGTCCCCCGTCGTCCTGCAACGGCTGCACCGCGACTGGCCTCAGCTGCGGATCGTGCGACTGCGCGCCAACGCCGGCCACCAGGCGGCCATCTCCGCGGGGCTGGCGAGCGCGCGGGGCGACTACGTCGTCACCCTCGACGCCGACCTGCAGGACCCACCCGAGGTGATCGCGCAGATGCTCGCCGCTGCCCGCGAACAGCACGTCGACGTGGTCTACGGCGTGCGTGGCGACCGGTCGACCGACTCGGCGTTCAAGCGGCTGTCGGCGCGGGCGTTCTACCGCGTCATCCGCACCCTGTCCGGGACACACGCCCAGGTCGACGCCGGCGACTACCGGCTCATGTCACGCGCCACGGTCGACGCCGTCAACGCGCTGCCCGAGCACCACCGCGTGCTGCGGTTCGTGGTGCCCGCACTGGGGTTCCCCTCCACGTCGGTGACCTACCGGCGCGACGAGCGGGCGGCCGGCACGTCGAAGTACCCGCTGGCCAAGATGATCCGGTTGTCGGTCGACAGCGTCACCGGTTTCTCCACGGCACCGCTGCGGTTCGCGACCTGGCTCGGGCTGCTCGGTGGCGTCGCGGCGCTGGGGCTGTTGGTCTACGCCCTGGTCGCGATGGCGCTCGGCCACACCCTGCCCGGTTGGACCTCCACCGTGGTCGCGGTCGCCGGGGTCGGCGCGGTGCAGCTGCTGTGCGTCGGCATCCTCGGCGAGTACGTCGGCCGCATGTACACGCACCTGCAGGCCCGCCCGACCTACTTCATCGCCTACGACTCGCTGACCGGCCCGGCCTCCGGTGCCGTCAGCGGCGCGGGCGAGCCTGCGCAAACAGAGTCACGCCGGGCATAGCCTTCACGGGCAGGTAGCGCTCCACCGTGACGACGGCCTTGAGACCGGCGTTGACGACGGGGTGGATCTGCTCGAGATCCGATCCGCTGGACGTGCGTCGGCGCAGCGCCACCACCGGGCGCAGCAGGACGTTCCACGAGGTCATCGAGGTCACCTCGAACCCGCCGCGCTCGAGCACCGCGGTGAGGGTCGGCCGGGTGTAGCGGCGCACGTGGTCGACGGCGACGTCGTGCTCGGACCACAGCCGCGGGTCTGCGGGCACGGCGATGAGGAAGGTGCCGTCCGGGCGCAGCGCCCGCAGGACCTCGGCCACCGCGGCGTCGTCGTCGACGATGTGCTCAAGCACGTCGAACGCGACGACGAGGTCGAGCGAGTCGTCGGCCACAGGCAGCGCGGTCGCGTCACCGCGCACCACCGCCAGCCCGCGCTCGGCGGCGACCAGGGCCCCGTCCTGGCCGTACTCGAGGGCGCTCACCTGCCAGCCGGCCCTGCGCAGCACCCGGGTGTTGCCGCCCCCAGCCGCGCCGATGTCGAGCGCCTTGCCCGGCGTGAGGCCCTCGACCATGCGGCCCAGGAGGTGACGCCGTTCGGCATACCACCAGTGCCGGTCCTCCAGCGCCGCGAGCTTGCGGACCTCAGTGCCTTCCACGGGCGCTCATCCTGCCACCTGGCCTGGCGGACGACCGAGACGGTATGCCGCGTGGTCGCCTCAGACGCGGACCTGGCCGTCGCCCTCGACGATCCACTTGGTCGTCGTCAGCTCGGGCAGGGCCATCGGGCCGCGGGCGTGCAGCTTCTGGGTGGAGATGCCGATCTCGGCGCCGAACCCGAACTCGCCACCGTCGGTGAACCGGGTCGAGGCGTTGACCATCACGGCCGCCGCGTCGACCTCGGCGGTGAAGCGGCGGGCCGCTGCCCGGTCCTCGGTGACGATCGCCTCGGTGTGCCCCGACCCGTGCTCGCGGATGTGCTCCAGCGCGGCGTCGAGGTCCGGCACGACCCGCACCGCCATCTCGAGGGCGAGGTACTCGGTGCCCCAGTCCTCGTCCGTCGCCTCGGTGTGCGCGATGCCAGCAGCCTCGGCCGCGCTCCCGGAGGTCTCGTCGGTGTGCAGGACCACACCCGCGCCGGACAGCTCGGCGAGCACCTTGGGCAGGAAGTCCTGCGCCACGCCCTCGTGGACGAGCAGCGACTCGGCGGCGTTGCACACGCTGGGCCGGTGGGTCTTGGCGTTGACCGCGATCGCGAGCGCCTTGTCGAGGTCGGCGGCCGCGTCGACGTAGACGTGGACGTTGCCGACACCGGTCTCGATGACGGGCACGGTCGACTCGGTGACCACGGTCTGGATCAGACCCGCTCCGCCGCGCGGGATGATGAGGTCAACGAGTCCGCGGGCGGTGAGGAGGGCCCGCACGGCGTCGCGCCCACCCTCGAGGAGCTGCACCGCGTCGGCCGGAATCCCTTGCCCCTCAAGTGCTTTGCGCATCACGTCGACGAGCGCGCGGTTGGTCGACTCGGCAGCTGAACCGCCGCGCAGGATCACCGCGTTGCCCGACTTGAGCCCGAGCCCGGCAGCGTCGACCGTGACGTTGGGACGTGCCTCGTAGACCATCCCGACGACGCCCATCGGCACCCGCACCTGCCGGATCTGCAGACCGTTGGCCAGCGTCGACCCACGCACCACCTCACCCACCGGGTCGGGCAGTCCCGCGATGTCGCGCAGCGCGGCCGCCACGGCGGCGACCCGCTGCTCGTCGAGAGCGAGCCGGTCGAGCAAGCCACCCGGCATACCCCCGTCTCGCCCGTGGGCGAGGTCCTCCGCGTTGGCGGCGACGACCGCCGGGGCGGCGGCCTCGAGGGCGTCGGCCATGGCGTGCAGCGCGGCGTCCTTGTCGGCGCGCGACAGCAGCGCGAGGCGGCGGGCGGCCACGCGCGAGGCCCAGGCGGCGGTCGCCACCTGCTCGCGGGCGGCGGTGTCGATCTCAGCCATTCCCCAAGGGTATGCCGCCGTCCCCGGCTCCCCCACGCCCGTCCAGCGGGCGGATCGGCTGGTTGAATGAAGCGGTGAACATCCTGTCGATCCAGTCCTCCGTCGCGTACGGCCACGTCGGCAACTCGGCGGCCGTCTTTCCGTTGCAGCGCTTGGGTGTCGAGGTGTGGCCGGTCTACACCGTGGTGTTCTCCAACCACACGGGCTACGGCGAGTGGCGCGGCCCGTTACTGCCGGCTGACGACGTGCGCGCGGTGATCCAGGGGGTCGAGGAGCGGGGCGCCTTCCCGAAGATCGACGCCGTCCTGTCGGGCTACCAGGGCGGCGAGGAGATCGGCGACGTCATCCTCGACACGGTCGCACGGGTGAAGGCCGCCAACCCTGACGCCATCTACGCCTGCGACCCGGTCATGGGCAACGCCAAGTCCGGCTGCTTCGTCCACCCGGCGATCCCCGTGCTGCTGCGCGAGAAGGTCGTGCCCGCCGCGGACCTCATCACGCCCAACCAGTTCGAGCTCGGCTTCCTCACCGGCACCGAGCCGCGCACCCTCGAGGAGACGCTCGAGTCGGTCGAGCTGGCGCGGACGATGGGCCCCTCGACGGTGCTCGTGACGAGCGTCGAGCGACCGGATGCCCCGGCCGACACGATCGAGATGATGGCAGTCACCGGCGAGGGTGCGTGGATCGTGCAGACGCCGCGACTTCCCATGAAGGCCAACGGTTCCGGCGACGTGACGGCCGCGCTCTTCACGGCGCACCTGCTCGAGACCGGCGACCCCGGGGTGGCCCTGGGGCGCACGGCGTCGAGCGTCTTCGACCTGCTCCAGACGACCCTCGACTCCGGCGAGCGCGAGCTCCAGCTGGTGCAGTCGCAGGAGGCCATCGCCCACCCGCGGATGCAGTTCGAAGTCACCCGCCTGCGCTGACCCCGCCGACGTCTGCGAATCGCCGGAAGATCTCGCGAACCGCCGGAAACCACCGGTGGCCGCCGCGCCACGCGTGCTAGCGTTCCCGCGATCGTGATCGACCGACAGGAGGTGAGTCCCATGTCCGCAGCGTCCGCACTGGGTGCTCCCCCGCAGTCCACGATCTCGCGACCGTCCTAGTCGCCACCGGGAGCGCCACGACTCACCCGAGAGGCACTCCCATGAACGCAAACCCGTTGTCCCAGAACCCAGCTCGTGCGCTGGTCCTCGCTGGCGGTGGCGCCGCCGGCAACGCCTGGCAGATCGGCCTTGCCGCCGGGCTCTTCGACGCCCGCATCGACCTGAGGACGGCCGACCTGGTCGTCGGCACCTCGGCCGGCTCGACCGTGGCCGCGCAGCTCACCAGCGGTCTTGCCCCCGACGAGCTGTATGCCGCCGTGCGCGGCGAGGCGCGCCCGACGCCTACGCAGACCCCCGCGCCGTCGGCCGCGGCACCGCCGTACAAGGGCGCCGGTGGTCGGCGGCCGGTGTCCGGGCCGGACTACCTGCAGTGGTCCGACGCCATCATCGCCGCGGCCAGCGACCCGGCCGACATGCGGCGGCGGATGGGCGCGGCAGCACTCGAACGCGACACCTCCGACGGTGCCGACGCAGCGCGCTGGCGCGCCGTCGTCGCGTCGCGCCTGCCCAGCCACGTGTGGCCACGGCAGCGCATCCTCATCACGGCCGTCGACGCGCGCACTGGCGAACCGGTCGTGTTCGACCGCGACAGCGGCGTCGACCTCGTGGACGCCGTCGCTGCCAGCACCTCGGCGATGACGCCGTACCGCATCGGCGACCGTCGCCTCCTCAACGGCGGCTACCGGCGCAGCGAGAACGCCGACCTGGCCGCCGGTTTCGCCCGGGTCCTGGTCCTGTCGCCGTTCGGTGGCCGCTCACGCATGCAGCCCGGCTGGGGCATGGACCTTGCCACCCAGGTCGGCGAGCTCGAGGCTGGCGGCAGCCGGGTCGTGACCGTCTTTCCCGACGCCCGGGCCGGTGACGTCTTCGACGCAAACGCGCTCGACCCGGCCACCCGCGGGCGTGCGGCCCGGGGAGGCTACGACCAGGGCCGCGAGCTGGCAGCGGGCCCCGTGGGCGAGCTCTGGCGCTGAGGCGGTTCCGAGGGCCGAGGGCTGCGATGATGGGGATGTGCCGCGCAGCACCGCCGCTGTTGCGGCCAGCCTCGTCCTCGGGCTGGGGCTGGCCGGGTGCTCCTCCACGTCGCCGCCTGCGGCCCCGGCTGCAGCCGACCCCGGCGGCCAGCCCTTCGACACCTACGAGTCCCGCGGCACCGACCTCCGGGTCGACTTCACCGGCGCCCCGAGGCTGCCCGGCCCGTGCCGCGTGGACTACACGGCCACGGCGAGCGAGACCACGGACCGCGTCTACGTGCGGGTCACCCCGCTGCGGCGGGCACCGCGCGCGGCACAGCTGGGCTGCCCGCGGGTGACCGGGCCCCGCGCGGTCGTCCTGCGGCTGCAGCAGCCCCTCGGCTCACGAGCCGTCGTCGACGGCACCACCGGCGACATGCTCGTCCAACCCGCCTCCTGACCCACACGGCACCGCGCGAGTCTTCGGAAGAAATTCCTGGCTGGAACCAGCAGGATCTTCCGAAGACTCGCAAGCGACCCGGGTCGGGGCGGCGTCAGAGCAGGACGAGGTCGTCGCGGTGGACGAGCTCGCGCTCGTACTCCGGACCCAGGTCGCGCGCCAGCTCGTGGGTGGAGTGGCCGAGCATGCCCGGCAGCTCGGCGGAGGTGTAGTTGACGAGTCCACGCGCCACGACCCGCCCGTCGGGCGCACACAGGTCGACCGGGTCGCCGTCGACGAACGTCCCCTCGACCGCTGTCACTCCCGCCGGCAGCAACGACTTTCGCCGCTCGGTCACCGCGCGCACCGCACCGTCGTCGAGGACGAGCCGGCCGCGCGGGGTGGTCGCGTGCGCGAGCCACAGCTTGCGCGACAGCCGCTTGGACCCGGTGCGGGACTCCCCGGGCACGAAAACCGTTCCCACGTCAGCGCCTTCGAGCGCAGCACCCACCCGGTCGGCGCTGGTGAGGACGGTCGGTATGCCGGCCGCGTTGGCGATCGTGGCCGCCTCCACCTTGGTGACCATGCCACCGGAGCCGACCTGCGAACCCGTGCCGCCGATGGTCACGGCATCGAGCCCGGCGCCGCCGACGACCAGCGGCACGCGCGATGTGCCGGGCTTGCTCGGCGGGCCGTCGTAGAGGGCGTCGACGTCGGTGAGGAGCAGCAGCCCGTCCGCGTGCACGAGGTGCGCGACGAGCGCAGCCAGCCGGTCGTTGTCGCCGAACCGGATCTCCTGCGTCGCCACCGTGTCGTTCTCGTTGACGATCGGCACGATGTCGAGCTCGAGCAACCGGTCGAGCGTGCGTCGCGCGTTGGTGTAGTGCGACCGCCGGGTCACGTCGTCAGCGGTGAGCAGCACCTGGCCGACCGTGAGCCCGTGGGCGCCAAAGGCCCGTTGGTATGCCGCGACGAGGGCTCCCTGACCGACGCTCGCCGCCGCCTGCTGGGTCGCGAGGTCCCAAGGGCGACGGGTGAGCCCGAGCGGGGCGATCCCCGCGGCGATGGCGCCGGACGACACCAGCACGACCTGCTGCCCGGCGAGCCGGCGCTTGGCCAGCTCGTCGACGAGCTGGACCAGCCGGCCCTCGTCGAGGGACCCCCCACCCGGTGAGGTCAGGGACGACGAGCCGACCTTGACGACGAGACGGCTCGCCTGCGCGACCGCTCGGCGGTGGTCCGCGGCGGCGCTCACGCCGAACCCGTCATTCGTCGTCGTCCTCGTCACGCGCGGTCGCCCAGTGACCCGCCCTGCGCTCGGCCGCGAGCTCGTCGCGGGCGGCGGTCTTGGCGGCCCGCCGCGCGGCATACTCCTCACGCTTCTCACCACGGGTGGGGCGCGACGCCTCCTCGAGGCGCAGGTCGGTGCCGCGGGCGCCGAGCAGCTCGGCGCCGGTCGCGAGGGTGGGCTCCCAGTCGAAGACCACCGAGTTGTCCTTGGGGCCGATGACGACGGTGGCCCCGGCGACCGCACCGGCCGCGAAGAGGGCCTCCTCGACCCCCAGCCGGTTGAGCCGGTCGGCGAGGTAGCCGACGGCCTCGTCGTTGCTGAAGTCGGTCTGACGCACCCAGCGAGTGGGGCGTTCGCCCTCGACGCGGAAGACCTCGCCGTCGGGGGTGTCCTCACGCACGACGCGGAAGCCGCTGTCGTCAACTCCCTTGGGGCGCACCACGACTCGCTGCGGAACCGCGACCTCGGCCGCCAGCTCCTCGCGCGCCTGCTCGACGTGCCGGGCCATCGCGAAGGTCAGCTCGCGCAGCCCGAGGTGGGCCACCGCCGACACGATGAAGACCTCGAGACCACGGGCCTCCAGGTCCGGCTTGACCATCTCGGCCAGCTCGCGAGCCTCAGGCACATCGGCCTTGTTGAGCACCACCATGCGCGTGCGCTCGGACAACGGGCGGCCACCGAGGTTGGCGTCGGGGACGTACTCGGACAGCTCGGCCTCGATGACATCGAGGTCGGTCATGGGGTCACGGCCGGGCTCGAGGGTGGCGCAGTCGATGACGTGCACCAGCACCGAGCAGCGCTCGACGTGGCGCAGGAACTCCAGCCCCAGCCCCTTGCCCTGGCTCGCGCCGGGGATGAGCCCGGGCACGTCGGCGATGGTGAACCGCACGTCGCCAGCCTGCACGACCCCGAGGTTGGGGACGAGGGTGGTGAACGGGTAGTCGGCGATCTTCGGCTTGGCCGCCGACAGCACCGACACCAGCGAGGACTTGCCCGCCGAGGGAAAGCCGATCAGGGCAACGTCGGCGAGCGACTTGAGCTCGAGCACGATGTCGACCGACTCCCCCGGCTCGCCGAGGAGGGCGAAACCCGGTGCCTTGCGGCGCGGGGAGGCGAGGGCCTTGTTGCCGAGGCCGCCGCGGCCACCACGAGCGGCGACGTACTCAGCGCCCGGCCCGACGAGGTCGGCCAGCACCTCACCGGAGGCGTCCGTGACGACTGTGCCCTCGGGCACGGCGAGCACCAGGTCGGCGCCGTCGGCACCGTTGCGCTCGTCGCCGGCGCCGGGTGCGCCGTTCTTGGCGGTGCGGTGCGGGTGGCGGTGGTAGTCCAGCAGCGTGGTGGCGCTGGGGTCGACGCGCAGGATGACGTCACCGCCACGACCGCCGTTGCCGCCGTCGGGACCGCCGAGCGGCTTGAACTTCTCGCGCTTCACCGAGGCCACGCCGTGGCCGCCGCTGCCGGCGGTGACGTGCAGCACCACCCGGTCGACGAAGGTGGTCATGGTGAGCTCCTCGGTTGGGATGGGCCCGGCGGGCATGTGCCGCCCCCTCGCCGGGACGGACGAAGGGGGCGGGCCGGTGTCGGCCCGCCCCCTTCGGTGCGGTGTGCCGGGTGGTGACCACCCGGCATACCTGGAAAGGTCAGCTGGCGTCCGCGGTCTGCGCCGGGACGATGTTGACGACGTTGCGCCGGCGCTTGGTGCCGAACTCGACGTTGCCCTCGACGAGCGCGAACAGCGTGTCGTCACCGCCACGGCCGACGCCGTCGCCGGGGTGGAAGTGCGTGCCGCGCTGGCGGACGAGGATCTCGCCGGCCTTGACGAACTGGCCGCCGAAGCGCTTCACGCCGAGTCGCTGTGCGTTGGAGTCACGACCGTTGCGGGTCGAGGACGCACCCTTCTTGTGTGCCATCTCGTGTACCTGTCTTTCGGAAAGTTCGGGGGACGCTCAGGCGTCGATCGCGGTGATCTTGACCTGGGTCAGGTGCTGGCGGTGACCCTGGCGCTTGCGGTAGCCGGTCTTGTTCTTGTACTTCATGATGGTGATCTTCGGGCCCTTCGCGGGCTTGACCACCTCGGCCTTGACGGAGACCTTGGCGAGCTTGTCGGCATCGCTGGTCACGGTCGAGCCGTCGACGACCAGGAGCGGGGTCAGCGTGATGCTGTCGCCCTCCTTGGCGGACACCTTGTCGACGATGAGGACATCACCGACGGCGACCTTCTCCTGACGGCCACCTGCGCGAACGATCGCGTACACGGGTAACTCTCTTTCTGACTCAGATCGGCACGCGCTCTCTGTCTGGACCGGCCGGCAGCTACCCGCGTCGAGCCGCGCACGGAGCACGGCTCGAAGACGGACGCCGGACGGTGGGCGCACCAAGAAGCAATGCTACCGGCCGGGGTGGGCGCCGACCAAACCGGCGATGCGGGTCCGGAGGGCGTCCACCCCGAGCGGGTATGCCGTGTGGCTCAGTCCTGCGCCGGCGTCGCCTCTGCTGGTGTGTCGGCATCGCGTGCGTCGGTGGCGGCCCGCGGCGGCCCCGCGGGGGCGACGACGCGGCCACGCTTGCGGCGGCGCGGTGCCGGCTCGGTGGCGGACGGCACGGCCGGCGCGGACGGTTCGTCCGGCCCGGCCTTGGTGGCGGACTCGACCGGCGGCTCGGCCGGCGGCTCACCCTGGGTGGGTCGCAGCTGGCCCAGGTCGCGGCTCTGGCCGTCGCGGCCCTGGGTGTCGCGGCCCGGGGTCTCCTGGTCACCCGCCTCGTGCACCTCGACGACCGGGTCGTCCTGCGCGGCCGGCTGGAGCGGGGTGCCGTCGTCGTGCGGTTCGCTCGACTTCAGGGCCGCGGCATGGGCGGCTGCGGCGATCTGGGCCGGCGTCGGTCCACCGTGGTGCGCGGGCTGCTGCGGCTGCTCGGGCTGCTGGGTGGAGCTGCCCTTGCCCCGCCGCCCGCGACCACCGCTGCGCGAGCCGCCACCGGAGCTGCCTGCGTTGCCGGAGTTACCGCCGTTGTCGTTGCCGCCGTTGCCGCCGGCGGACTTCTCCACCGGGTGGTCGTGGACGATGATGCCGCGGCCACCGCACTTGTCGCAGGTCTCGGAGAAGACCTCGATCAGGCCGGACCCGACCCGCTTGCGGGTCATCTGCACGAGGCCGAGCGAGGTGACCTCGGCGACCTGGTGCTTGGTGCGGTCGCGCCCGAGGCACTCGAGCAGGCGTCGGACGACGAGGTCGCGGTTGGACTCCAGCACCATGTCGATGAAGTCGATGACGATGATGCCGCCGATGTCGCGCAGCCGCAGCTGGCGGACGATCTCCTCGGCCGCCTCGATGTTGTTCTTGGTGACGGTCTCCTCGAGGTTGCCGCCGGAGCCGACGAACTTGCCGGTGTTGACGTCGATGACCGTCATGGCCTCGGTGCGGTCGATGACCAACGAGCCACCCGACGGCAGCCAGACCTTGCGGTCCATGGCCTTGGCGATCTGCTCGTCGACCCGGTAGCGGGTGAAGAGGTCCTCGGTGCCCGTCCACTTCTCGAGACGCTCGGCCAGGTCCGGGGCCACGTCGCCGAGGTAGTCGCTGACCTCGGTCCACGCCTTGTCACCGGCCACGACGAGCTTGCTGAAGTCCTCGTTGAACACGTCGCGGATGACCCGTACGGTCAGGTCGGGCTCGCCGTGCACGAGGGCCGGGGCACCGCCCTTGGCCTTGCCCTTGGACTCAGCCTTGGACTGGATCTTCTCCCAGGTCTTGGTGAGCCGCTCCACGTCGGCGCGCAGCTCCTCCTCGCTGGCACCCTCAGCCGCGGTGCGGACGATGACGCCGGCGGAGTCGGGCACGACCTCCTTGAGGATGCCCTTGAGCCGGGACCGCTCGGTGTCGGGCAGCTTGCGCGAGATGCCGGTCATCGAGCCCTCGGGCACGTAGACCAGGTAGCGACCCGGGAGGCTGATCTGGCTGGTCAGGCGGGCACCCTTGTGGCCGATCGGGTCCTTGGTCACCTGGACCAGCACGGTGTCGCCGGACTTGAGGGCGTTCTCGATGCGCTTGGGCTGGTTGGCCTCGAGGCCTGCGGCGTCCCAGTTGACCTCCCCGGCATACAGGACGGCGTTGCGGCCCTTGCCGATGTCGACGAACGCCGCCTCCATCGAGGGCAGCACGTTCTGCACCCGGCCGAGGTAGACGTTGCCGGCCATCGAGGCGTTGGTCTCGCGCGAGACGTAGTGCTCGACGAGGACATCGTCCTCGAGCACGCCGATCTGGGTCTTGCCCTCGCGCTCACGCACCACCATGACCCGCTCGACCGACTCACGGCGGGCCAGGAACTCGGCCTCGGTGATGATCGTGCGGCGGCGGCCGGCCTCGCGGCCCTCGCGGCGGCGCTGCTTCTTGGCCTCGAGCCGGGTGGACCCCTTGACGCTCTGCGGCTCGTCACGACGCGACTCGCGCACCTTGGTCACGGTGCCGGGCGGGTCGTCTCCGTCGGTGGCCGATCCGCTGCGCCGACGACGACGGCGACGACGGCTGCTGGAGCTGCCCTCGTCCTCGCCGGACTGGTCGGAGGCGCCCTCCGGGCCGCCCTTGCCGGAGCCGCTGCCGGACGAGTCGTCAGCCCCGTCGTCGGTCGCCTTCGCGTCCTGCTCCGCCGTGTCGCCGTCCTGGCCGCGGCCACGGCCGCGGCCCTTGCCGCCGCGACGACGACGACGGCGACCGCCCTCACCCTCGTCGGTGGACTGCTCGCCGGCGGTGCCGTCGACCTGCTCGGCACCCTTGTCGGCGGTGTCGCTGGACGACGTGTCCTGCCGGGCACCGTCGGCGTCAGGCGCCGGCTCGGCCTTCTTGCGCGAGCGGCGCCGGGTCGGCGCGGCGGCCTCGGGGTCCGGCGCCTGGAAGAGGAGCCCGAGGCCGGGGGCCGCGGCCGCGGCCGGTGCTGATGCGTCCTGCGCCGCCTCCGTCTGCGCAGCCGCCGACCCCGGCGCCTGCTCGTCAGCCTCGACGGTCTCGGCGTTCTTGTGGCTGCCCGTCTTCGTGGCGGCCTTCTTGGTGGTCTTCTTGGCGGTCTTCTTGGTGGCGCGCTTCGCGGTCTTCGTGGCCGGGGTGTCGCCCTCGGCGTCCGGCGTCGCGGTGTCCGGCGTCGCGGAGTCCGGCGTAGCTGAGTCCGGCGTCGCGGGGCTGTCAGCGGTGGAGCCGGCAGCGGCGGAGTCGGCGAGGGCGGAGTCGGCGGGAGCGGCAGCCGCTGCCGTCGCCTTCCTGGCTGCCTTGGCGGTGGTCTTCTTGGCCGTCGCCTTCTTGGTGGCGCGCTTCGCGGCCTTCCTGGCCGGAGCCGGGCTCTCCTGCGCGGACGCATCGGACGAGCCCTCCGCAGCAGGCCCTGACTGCACAGACGCCTCGGCAGGGGTTCCTGCCGAGGCGTCGGCCGGCGCCTGGCCAGCGGGAGCGGTGGGTTCGCCACTTTCAGGGGTGGTGAACAGGTCTTCGTTGGATGCCATCCGGCGTCCTTCCGTCACCCACGGGACGAGGGCCACACCGAAGTCCTGGGTGGACTTCCATCGGCCACGTGGTGCGCGGTCTTGCTGGTCGTGTCGGTGCGGGTGCCCTTGACACGGAAGTCGGTTTGTTACGCCGGATGCAGCTCGCGCGGGGTGCGCGGCACCGCGTCAGGCGCCGTCGTCGGACAGGTCGGCAGCCAGTGGATCAGCCACCCTCGCGGTTGCGGTCTGCAACGGGCCCTGCGCCAGCCGGGTCACCAGGGGTGGTGTCGGTGGTGCCAGCGCCGCCACTGCTCGCAGCGCGGTCAGTACGTCGTCGGGGCGTACGGCCGGTGTGGTGTGCCGTACGACCACCCGCAGTATCGCACAGTCAGGGTGTTGCGACGGCTCGACCCGCGCAGACACGACCGCGCCCCGGACGTCGAAGGTCTTCGGACCAGTCTTGAACATCCGGGTCACCTCGGCCCGCTCCTGCCCCAGCAGGGTGGTGACGGCGTCCTGGAGGTGAGCAGGCGGCATACCCGCGAACTCCATGACCCAGTCGCTCGCCTGGAGCCGGTCGGCCAGCGCCCCCGGCGCCGCCTCCACGACCTCGAGCACGTCCAGTCCCTCCGGCAGCGCCTCGTCGAGCGCGGCCCGCACCGACTCGGTGTCGACGCGTTCGGTCACCGAGATCTCGAAGTACTCGGCCTCGCTGGCAGTGCCGGTCGGCGCGGCGTTGGCGTAGCTGATCTTGGGGTGCGGGTGGAAGCCGGCCGAGAAGGCCATCGGCACACCGGCCCGCCGCAGCGCCCGCTCCAGTGCCCGCTGGAAGTCGCGGGTGGAGGAGAACCGCAGCCGGCCGCGCTTGGCGTAGCGGACCCGCAGCTTCTGCACCGCCGGAACCGGGGGCGGGCCTTCGGGAACGCGCTGTCGTGCCATGGGCGCCAAGCGTACGGGCGGCGGCGAGCCGGTCAGCTGGTGGCCCAGACCACCCATGTGACGAGGCAGAGGAGAGCCGTCAGCGCCGGGAAGAGCGCGATGTTCGTCCACCGGGCGCTGGAGCGTCGGCCGAGGGTGCGGCCGTCCGGGGACTCGACGAGGTCGATCGGTTCGCGAGCACTCAACCAGGTGGCCGCACCCGTCGCCAGCAGCCCGAGCCCGGCCACGAGCCAGGCCGACAGGCTCACGACCGGTGCGCGCAGCAGGGTGAAGACGCCCACCATCACGGCGACGAGCACGACTGGGACGAGCGCCGTCAGCACGGTGCGGATACGCGACTCGAACAGGGCGCGCAGCACCTGGGTCCCGAAGGCGAACAGCCCCCACAGCAGGACCGCGAGCAGCCCGAGCGCCACGAGGTCGCCGACCCGCACCACGACCTGCTCGCCGTTCAGGAGGGCGGCCACGGCCCTGGGCAGGAGCACGAGACCCACCAGTCCCGCAGTCGAGGACACCATGACCCGCGTCGGCAGGCCGCGTGGTCGCGTGGGTCCGCTGTCGGCCAGCTCGCGGGCGTACTCCTTCGCGGGGCCGAAGGCCTCCGCGACGCGCTGACCGGTGGCCACGAGGTGCGCCTCGATCGTCGCGAGGGCGTCGCCGATGCGCTCGCCCGGCACCCCGAGGAGCCGCTGCTCGACGACGAAGGCATCGACCCAGTCGGGGTCGGCGTGCGGGGCCATCGCACGCAGGCCGGTCAGTGGGTGTGTTGCGTTGGTCGACGTGTTGGTCGATGCGTTGGTCGATGCGTTGGTCATGGTCGAACCCCCGTGGTCGAGCCCGAGATCAGGGCTGTGGTGAGTGTGGTGAACTCCGCCCAGCGGTCCCGCTGGTCGGCCAGCTGGCGACGGCCTGCGGCCGTGAGGACGTAGACCTTGCGTCCGGGACCGCCCTCACCGGGGAGCCATTCGGCCTGCAGGTGACCGGCGGTCTCGAGGCGGCCGAGCAGCGGGTAGAGCGTGCCGCCCTTGACGGTGCCGAGGCCGGCCTCGGACAGCGCGGCCGCAATGGCGTAGCCATGCGTGGCACCCCGCTCGAGCACGGCCAGGACCGCGACGGCCAGCACACCGCGCAGCCAGTCGCTGGGCCAGGCGTCGTCAGTTGCCATAACTAGATCATGATGCGATCTAGTCAGCCTGTCAATCTATTGGTCGAGAGGCTGGTCGGGCGGTCACAGGTCCAGTCGCATGAGATCGTCGGCGGGACGAAAACCCATGGAGGAGTAGAGCGGAAGAGCCATGTCACTGGGGTTGAGGACAACTCGCACCATGCCCTCGGCGCGACACCACTGCAGCACCGTCGTCATGAGCAGCCGCCCCACGCCCCGGCTGCGATGCGCCTCGTCGACCCACACGTTGGCCACGTAGACCCACCGGCCGGAGTCTCGCCCGGGCCGCGGCATGCGCTCGAAGACCATGAGGTTGGTCATCCCCACCGCGGCCTCGTCGGCGTCCAGCGCCACCCACGCCTGACGGTGCCCCGCCTCGCGCTGCCACCACGCCCGGAACTTCGCCTCGAAGCCCTCGTCCGCGTGGCCGCCTTGAGCGATCGTCCAGTCCGTGCGCATCCGGGCGAGGGCCGGCAGGTCCTCGTCACGAACCTCCCGACAGGTGTATGCCGCCCGCTCAGCCATGGCGGTCAGCCTAGGTGAGCGCGCGGCATTCCCTTGCGCTGCTTGGCTTTGTTTGCCGCCGCGGGAAAGACGGCGCCGCCCGCGACCTGGCCTGAGCCTGGCGCGGGCGGCGCGGGTCCGGCTGCTCTCCGCACGAGCGTCCGGATCCGGCAGGGGATGAAGGGAGTCCGGTGCCGGGTGCGGTCAGGAGGAGTTCGACCGCTGAAGCAATTGCACACCGCGAGGCTGGGCGCCCGCGATGACGGATGTCATGACTTTCCTGTGAGTTCCATGGGAACGGCTGGCGCCCGGGGATGACAGCTCAGAAGCCGCCGTCGAACCCGCCACCGAAGTCGCCGCCACCGAAGTCGCCACCGCCCCAGTCCCCGCCGCTGTCGCCGGCGAAGTCGGTGCCGGCGCCCGCGTCAGTGCCGACGTCACCGGCCGAGTCCGTGCCGCCGTCGGTGCCGCCGTCGGTGCCACCATCGGTGCCACCATCGGTGCCGGAGTCGGAGCCGCCGTCGCCCCCGTCGGCGCCCGAGCCGTCGTCGGCGGGCCCGGGGTCACCGGCCTCCTGGGCCTCGGGCGAGTCGGCGTACCCGTCGAACAGCATGTTCGCGATCGCCGAGCCGATCACGAACCCGGCGATGGTGCCCATCATCGAGCCCATGATCGTGCCGCCCATGCCGCCGCCGAACGAGCCACGGCCAAAGGCGTTCTGCAGGTAACCCGGCTGTCGCATCTCCGCCCGGGTGGCCGCGCGCGCCAGGTCCTGCGGGTTGTCCGACGCCGGCCGCTCCCCCGCCGGCGCGTTCGTCGACAGCTCCTGCAGCAGCTGCTGGCGCTGCTCGGGGGTCAGCTGTGCGAAGGCCTCGGCGTGGATCTGCTCGAGCTGCTCCGGGGGTGCCGTGCGCAGCAGGTACTTGTACCGCGCCACCGCGCGGTCCTCACTCACCGGAGCGCTCTGGGAGGTGCCGTATGCCGCGGGGCCCGGCCCCGCGGCATACCCACCTGACGGGGTGGTGTTCATCGGCTGGGGCGAGCGCCCGAGAAGTCGGTCGAGAAAGCCCATCGTGTCCTCCTGGTCCGTGGGTGGCGCGTGCGGCGCCACCCTCTTGCCCGTCAACGGTCGCACCGATCCGGCCGTTCCGCCCGGCTGGCGACGCGAATCGGGCAGGACGTCAGTGCTGGTGGCCGGCCGTCTCGAGCATGGCCTCGCGACCGGAGCCGAGGACGGTGAGCGGCAGCAGCTTCTTGCCGGTCGGGCCCACCTCGATCTCGGTGCCCATCTGCGGGCACACCCCACAGTCGAAGCAGGGCGTCCAGCGGCAGTCGTCGACCTCGGTCTCGTCGAGGGCGTCCTGCCAGTCGGCCCACAGCCACTCCTTGTCGAGGCCGGAGTCGATGTGGTCCCAGGGCAGCACCTCGGACTCGCCGCGCTCGCGCGTGGTGTACCAGGCGACGTCGACCGGCTCGTCGGCGAGCGCCGTCTCGGCGGCGCTCATCCACCGCTCGAACGAGAAGTGCTCGCTCCACCCGTCGAACCGGCCACCGTCGCGCCACACCTGCTCGATGACGCGGCCGACGCGACGGTCACCACGGGACAGCAGGCCTTCGACGATGCCGGGTTTGCCGTCGTGGTAACGGAATCCGATCGACGATCCGTAGCGGCGGTCGGACCGGATGGCCTCGCGGAGCTTCTCGAGCCGGGCGTCGGTCTCCTCGGCGCCGAGCTGTCCACACCACTGGAACGGCGTGTGCGGCTTCGGAACGAACCCGCCGATCGACACGGTGCAGCGGATGTCGCGGCGACCGCTGACCTGGCGGCCGGTCTCGATGACCTTCTTGGCGAGCTCGGCGATCTGCAGGACGTCGTCGTCGGTCTCGGTGGGCAAGCCACACATGAAGTAGAGCTTCACCTGGCGCCAGCCCGCCGAGTAGGCGGCCGCGACCGTGTCGATGAGGTCCTGCTCGGACACCATCTTGTTGATGACCTTGCGAATTCGCTCGCTGCCGCCCTCAGGGGCGAACGTCAGGCCGGAGCGCCGACCGTTGCGGTTGAGCTCGTTGGCGAGGTCGATGTTGAACGCGTCGACGCGGGTCGAGGGCAGCGACAGACCCGTCTGGGTGCCGTCGTAGCGGTCGGCCAGGCCCTTGGTGATGTCGGCGATCTCCGAGTGGTCGGCGCTCGACAGCGAGAGCAGGCCGACCTCCTCGAATCCCGTTGCGGCCAAACCCTTTTCGACCATCTCACCGATGCCGGTGATCGACCGCTCACGCACGGGGCGCGTGATCATGCCTGCTTGGCAGAACCGGCAGCCGCGCGTGCACCCACGGAAGATCTCCACGGACATGCGCTCGTGCACCGACTCGGCCAGCGGCACGAGCGGCTGCTTGGGATAGGGCCACTCGTCGAGGTCCATCACCGTGTGCTTGGCGACCCGCCACGGCACACCGGTCGCGTCGGCGCGCGGCGCGACGCGCTTGATCCGTCCGTCGGGCAGGTACGACACGTCGTAGAGGGAGGGCACGTAGACGCCGCCCGTGCGCGCGAGGCGCAGCAGCAGCTCACGGCGACCACCCGGCATACCCTCGCTCTTCCACTCCCCCACGATGTCGGTGACGGCCAGGACCGCCTCCTCACCATCGCCGACGATCGCGGCGTCGAGGAAGTCGGCGATCGGCTCGGGGTTGAACGCGGCGTGGCCACCCGCGACGACGATCGGGTCGTCATCGGTGCGGTCCTTGGCGTGCAACGCGATCCCCGCGAGGTCGAGCGCCGTGAGCATGTTGGTGTAGCCGAGCTCGGTCGAGAACGACAGTCCGAGCACGTCGAAGTCACGGACGCTGCGATGCGCGTCGACGGTGAACTGCGGCACCCCGCGCTCGCGCATGAGCGCCTCGAGGTCCGGCCACACGGCATACGTGCGCTCGGCGAGCGCATCCGGCCGCTCATTGAGCACTTCGTAGAGGATCATGACGCCCTGGTTGGGGACGCCGACCTCGTACGCGTCGGGGTACATCAGCGCCCAGCGGGTCGTGAGCTCCTCGCCACCGGGGCCGTGGCCGCCGACGTTCCAGTCCTTGACGGTGGAGTTGAGCTCGCCGCCGACATACTGGATGGGTTTGCTGACCTGCTCGAGGAGCGGCTCGAGCTGGGGAAACACGGACTGGCCGGTGGTGCTGGTCATGGTGCTCCAAGGGTAAGCCGACCAGCGTCCCCGCGTGAAAACCTGCGCCCGCGTGGGCCGGCCAACTGCGTCAGCGCGCGGTGGGCACAACTCCGGGGGCCACGACGAAGCTGCCGCCCTCCTCGACGACAGCGAACTCCAGGACCGGCGCACCATCCGCACCCGACCCGACGACGACGTGCTCCGACCCCATCCGTCTGGCCGGGTCCTCGGCAAAGGTGATCGCCGACAGCCCGCCCGCGGGCTCCGCCGTCTGCTTCGCCTTCGCGACGGCGTCGCGCGCCGCGTCGACCTTGCCCTCGGGCACCGCCCTGCACAGTGCGTCGTCAGAGGTGGCGCCGAGCATGTCCGAGACCGCCTGAACTGCAGAGTCCGAACCGGATCCGCAGCCTCCGGAGCGCGAACACCCGACCAGGGTGGCCGCAGCGAGGACTGCGACCACCCCGACCGCGAGCGTTCGACGCATCAGACCTTGTGCGCGAACCATGACCGTCCTGAGATCGTCATCGCCGTGAACGGCTTGTTTCGGGTGTCCGTCGTGTGGTAGCTCAGCAACGGCACTCCGCCGCTGCGACCTGTGGTGACCATCGAGTGGTTCATCGCTGCGGACCCGTTGAGCTTGTACTGGAGCAGGTCACCTATGCGCAGGTAGTAGACGTTGGTCCAAGCCGCCGCCCGGCCGGACTCCGCACGGCGTCGGCGAGTTCCGTTGCGCTGGCTTGTGGGTCGTTACCGTCCTGGCTTGGCGACTGTGCTGATGCGGCGCCGGTGCCCGTCGCCCAAACGGCCCCAGTCAAAGCCAAAATGGCCAGCCCCCCGGTGAAACGACGCATTCGTGATTTCATGGCTATCCCCCAGCCTCAGCGGGTCCACATTGACCCGTCTGAAGGCACCGTAGCGTCAACCTGACCGAAGGCACCAGAGCTCGCGTCGCGACATAGGGTTTCGCCCGGGACTAGCGACACAGTTGTCAGGGTCCCGGACATCTACCTGTCATGCCGAACAGCCCGGGACCCGATGTGGCCGACGACGACGAACGCTTCACTCGCCTTTTCGAGCAGTCGTATGCCGTGGTGCGACGTTTCGTCGAACGCCGCGTCGGCGCGGGACAGGTTGACGACGTCGTCGCCGAGACCTTCCTCGTGGCCTGGCGCAGGCTGGACGACCTGCCTGGTGACGAGCGTCAGCGTCAGGCCTGGCTCTACGCCACGGCCAGGAACGTCATGGCCAATGACGTGCGCACTGGGCGTCGTTGGCAGGCCCTGGCCGTGCGACTCGCATCCGAGCCGAACCCGTCGGCCGGGGAGACCGACGGCATCGACGGTGTGGCTGCGCGCATCGACCTTCAGCAGGCCTGGCACAGGCTGAGCGCCGTTCACCAGGAGGCACTGGCGCTGACCGTGCTCGACGGCCTGGGTGCCACCGACGCGGCACGCGTGCTGGGCATCTCCCCGGTGGCCTACCGGTTGCGACTGAGCCGTGCGCGCCGCGCCCTGCGCCTGCTGGCGAACCTCGAGATCGAGCCGGATCCGCCTGCGCCGCAAGACGTTTCCGGCCAGCGGCACAACTCAAGCCCATCCATCCCCTCCGCGAGAGCCACAGCACCCCACGGGAGCACGCCATGAACCCCACACCCACCAAGTCCACCGCAAACCTCGAGAACGCGCTGCGACACCACGACACCGCGTCGACCCCCACGGACCTGGACGTCGCCGGCGACGTCACCGCCCGTGCCCTCCTCGAGCGCGTGCTCGCAGGCGACCGAGCTGCCCGCCCGGCCGCCGCGGCATACCCACTCGCCCATCCCCCAAGGCGCACAGCGCGTCGCCTCGCGGTCGTGGCGGGTGCCGCCGCCGTCGGCGCCGGCGTCCTGACGCTCCTGCCGGCCCTGGAGGCCGACAACGCGGCACCGGCATGGGCGGCGGTCCCATCGACCGCGCCAGCAGGCGCAGTTGACGACCTCGCTGACCGGTGCGCCGGGGATGTGCGGCAGGCACTGTCCAACCAGCCGGGCAATGCCGCGGCTCCCGGGTCGATCAGGCCCTCGGACCTCGACACAGCCACGCCAATGCTGTCGGAGGCCCGCGGCAGCTCGCTGTTCGTGGTCCTCACGACGGACGGTGGCTTCCCCGTGGGCTGCACGCGCTTCGCCGGCAGCGAGTCCCAGTGGACCTCGACCTTCCCCATCCCCGACCCCGAACCATCCCGAGCCGCCCTCACGGTCAGTGCCGAGACCTCTGGTACCGACGGCTACGTCGCCGTGATGGGACGAGTGGGCTCGCGGGTGCGTGCGCTCCAGCTCTCCACACCCCAGGGGAAGGTGGCGGCGACGGTCGAGAACGGGTGGACGGCTGCCTGGTGGCCCTCCAGCCATGACCCCGCTGTGCGGGACCCCTTCGAGGACATCCGTGTGAGCGTGACGCTCGATGACGGCAGCACTCGCGACCTCGGCTCACTCAACGACGTCCCCACTCCGGTTCCTTCGACGACCGGCTAGCTCGGCACTCGGGCTGAGCCAGCCGGTCCAGCGCCCGGCTCGTGACGGTGTCGATGAAGCCGGGCGGGCCGCAACGCGCGTTCGGCGCCGGGTGGGTCACGTATGCCGTGACGCCGGCTGCCGTGGGCACGTCCCGGCTGGTGGCGGTGAGATGACGTGCAAAACGGGGGTTGCTGACGTGAAACGGGCACCAGAACCACCCGTTTCGTGCACGCAACCCCCGTTTTGCGGGGAGTCCCCGAAGGTCAGCGACGTCCGAGGGGGTCGGTGTCGGGCGGGCGGCGGTCGCGCTCGGCGGGACCGCTGATGGCGCGGTCGGGCAGCCAGATGACAAAGGTGCTGCCGACCCGTGGCTCACTGAACAGCGTGATCCGGCCCTCGTGCGACTCCACGACCTGCCGGGCGATCGCCAGACCGAGACCGTGGCCGTCACCGTTGCCCTCCGACGGCCCGGTGCGGCGGAACCGGTCGAAGATGCGTTCGTGGTCGACCGGGTCGATGCCCGGCCCCTCGTCGCGCACCGCCACCCAGGCCCAACCGGCCTGTGACCCCGACGCCACGGTGACCTCACTGCCCCCAGGCGCCAGCCGCACGGCATTCGACAGCAGGTTGTCCAGCGCGCGGGTGAGCGCCTCCGCGTCGGCGATGACCCGCGGCCCCGGGGCCAACCGCAACGTCAGCCGCAGGCCCCGCGACGAACCGAGCAGCCGGAACTCCTCAGCCGACTCGCGAGCCAGCGCCGACAGGTCGACCTCACGCTCGACGAACGCCCCGGACCGCACCCGCGCGGTGGCCAGCAGGTCCTCCACCAGCCGGCCCATCCGCGCCGTCGCGCGGCCCACCACCGCCGCCGCCTGCGCCCGCTCCTCGGCGGTCACGTCGTCGCGCGACAGCACCGCGTCGAGGTTCGCCTGCACGACAGCGACCGGGTTGCGCAGCTCGTGCGACACGTCGTCGACGAGGTCGCGTTGGGCCGTGAACGCCGCCTCGAGGCGGTCGAGCATGCCGTCGATCGTGTCGGCGAGCGTGCGCAGCTCGTCCTGCGGACCGACGGCCGCGATGCGCCGCGACAGGTCGGTGCCGGAGATCTCGCGGGCGGTGGCGGTGATGCGCCCCACCGGCCGCAGGGCGCGACCGGCGACCCACCAGCCGATGACGAGACTGAGGACGAACAACACCCCGAGGGCGATGAACGAGTAGGTGCGCAGGGTCTGCAACGTGGTGTAGTTGACGTACTGCTGCACGTCGGTGATGTCGGCCGCCTGGAAGTCCTCTCCCTTGCGGTAGTTGACGATTCCGCTCGGGCCCTTCTCGAACTTCTTCACCGTCACCGGGTCGAGCGGCTTCGCCTCGATCGTCTGTGCCAGCGCCAGGTAGAGACCGCCGACGAGCAGCGCCGTCACCGCGAAGAGGAGCGCCGAGTAGGTCAACGCGAGCCGCGACCGCACGGTCCTCGCCCAGGCCGGCAACCGTGCCGTGCACCGCACGAGCCATCCCGGCGCCCCCGCCATCAGGCGGTCCCGGCGACGGCGGGGTCGGCCCGCAGCCGGTAGCCGCGCCCGATCACCGTCTCGATCATCGGCGGCTCGTCGTCGACCGACAGCTTGCGCCGCAGCGTGCCCACCGTGACCCGCACCGTCTGGGTGAAGGGGTCGGCGTTCTCGTCCCACACGTGCTCGAGCAGCTCCTCGGACGACACCACGTGGTCCGGTCGCGTCATGAGGTAGCGCAGGACCGCAAACTCCTTGAGCGTCAACGAAAGCTCGCGCCTGCCGCGGTGGGCGAGCTGCCGTGCAGCATCGAGGGTGACGTCACCGACGCGCAGCACCGACGACGTCCCCCGTACGTCGCGACGAAGCAGGGCCCGCAGCCGGGCGGTCAGCTCGGCCAGTGCGAACGGCTTCACGACGTAGTCGTCCGCCCCCACGTCGAGCCCGCGCACCCGGTCCGGCAGACCCGTGCGCGCCGTGAGCATCAGGAGCCGCACGTCGGTGCCTGACGGACCGTCGAGCTCACCGGAGCGCACCTGCTCCGCAAGCTGGAAACCGTTGCCGTCAGGGAGGTTCACGTCGAGCAGGACGATGTCGTATGCCGTGACGGCGAGCTTCTCGTGTGCCTCCCCGGCCGTCGTGGCGAGGTCGACGGCATACCCCTCCCGGACCAGGCCGATGCGCAACGCACCCGCCAGGCCCTCCTCGTCCTCGACGATCAGCACCCGCACGAGTCCACCGTAACCCGATGAACCCCACTGTCCCCCATGGGCTTTCGCTGAACTTTCGCTGCGGCTTCCGGACGTTTTCGCGCCCTCTTGATGGGCTGGGTCTCGCCAGCCACCCCGGCGGGCACCGCACCAGCGGAAACCTCGGAACCCATGGAGCGCAGATGACCACTCCCACTCCTGACCAGACACCGGAGCCCCAGGCCTCATCGGACCAGGCACTGCCCGGCCCCACCCCGGCGGGTGCGCGCCGGCTGCGCCGAGGCGCACTCGTCGGTGCCGCCGCCCTGCTGCTGGCCGCCGGTGGCGCCACCGCGGCATACGCCTCGTCCAACGCCGGCGACGTCGAGAGCGGTTACGCGACCATCGTCGACACCCAGGGTGAGACGCAGCAGCCGGGTCAGACCGCGCCCGACCAGAACTCCCAGAACGGCACCGGCGACCGCACCGACTGCCCGGGCAAGGGCGGCGCCGGCGGAACTGGCGGCACGGACCAGGGCTCCGGCTCGGCCCAGGACGGGACCGAGTCGCAGGCACCGGACACGAGCACGCTGTGACCGAGCCACTGACGCGCGACGCGTCCCACGACACCCCCTCCCCGGCCACGTCCCCCATGGCGGCCGGGGAGGGGGCCACCGGCCACCGCAACCCCGGCGTCAACCCCGGCGTCCCCCTCGAGCGGGCGCTGTTCGAGGTCAAACGGGTCGTCGTCGGCCAGGACCAGATGGTCGAGCGCATGCTCGTCGGCCTGCTGGCCCGCGGCCACCTGCTGCTCGAGGGCGTGCCCGGCGTGGCCAAGACGCTCGCCGTGCGAACCCTGGCGGACGTCATCGGCGGCACGTTCACGCGGCTGCAGTTCACGCCCGACCTCATGCCCGGCGACATCGTGGGCACCCGGGTCTGGCGACCGAGCTCGGAGTCCTTCGACACCGAGCTGGGGCCGATCTTCTCCAACCTCGTGCTCGCCGACGAGATCAACCGCGCACCGGCCAAGGTGCAGTCTGCCCTGCTCGAGGCGATGGCCGAGCGCCAGGTGAGCGTGGGCGGGCGGACCTTCGCACTACCCAAGCCGTTCCTCGTGCTGGCCACACAGAACCCGATCGAGTCCGAGGGCGTCTACCAGCTGCCCGAGGCCCAGCGGGACCGCTTCCTGCTCAAGGTCGACGTGCCCTACCCCACCGACCTCGAGGAGCTGACGATCCTGCAGCGGATGAGCGTCGACCCGCCCCGGGCCGAGCGCACCCTGCAGGTCGAGGACGTCGTGCGGCTCCAGCGCGCGGCCGACGAGGTGTTCGTGCACCACGCGGTGGCGCAGTATGCCGTGGCGCTGGTGATGGCGACCCGCGAGCCGCACCGGTACGGCGTGGGTCACCTCGACGGGGTCATCGACCTCGGCGCCAGCCCGCGCGCCACCCTCGGGCTCGTCGCGGCCGGACGGGCGTTGGCGTTGCTGCGTGGCCGCGACTACGTCCTGCCCGGCGATGTCGCCGACATCGCCCCGGACGTCCTCAGCCACCGGCTGGTGCTGTCGTTCGACGCGGTGGCCGACGGTGTCGACCCCCGCAGCGTGGCGACCGGCATCGTCGCGGCGACCCCGCAGCCCCGCGTCGCACCCGCGCAAGGTGGCGAGGTCGCACCGTGAGGCTGGCCGACGGCAGCGTCGTCCGTGACCCGGAGCGGGCCTTCCAGGCGCTGGACCTCGTGGTCCGCAGGCGCCTGGACGGCCTGCTCCAGGGCGAGCACGCGGGCCTGCGGCTCGGGGCGGGCACCGAACCGGAGGAGGTGGTGCGCTACCAGCCGGGTGAGGACGACGTGCGCCGCATCGACTGGAACGTCACCGCTCGCAGCATGGACCCGCACGTCTGGCGGCCCCAGGCACAGCACGAGCTCGACACCTGGGTGCTGGTCGACGAGACGGCCAGCATGGACTTCGGCACGGTCACCGCGGAGAAGCGCGACGTCGCCGCCTGGGTCACCGGAGCCATCGGGCTGCTGGCCGACGGGCCGGGCAACCGGGTCGGCATCGCCCACCTCACCGACGACGGAATGCGTTGGGACGCACCGCTTCCCGGACGCGTCACGGCCCGGCGCGCGCTGCGTCGACCGACGAACCCGCACCGCGGCGCCAGCGAGAAGGTCGACCTCGCCCACGCCATCGGCGCCCTCGAGCGGCGCCAGCGGCGCCCCGGGCTGCGTGTGGTCGTCTCCGACTTCGTCGAGCCCGACGGCCACACCGACCGGCCCATGCGGTGGGAGCCCGCGCTGCGACGCCTCGCCGCCCGCCACGACGTCGTGGTCGTCGACGTCTCCGACCCGCGCGAGCTCGAGCTGCCCGACCTGGGGCACCTCGTTCTCACCGACCCCGAGACCGGTCGTCAGCGCGAGGTCTACACCTCCCCCGCACTGCGGCGCCGGTATGCCGCCGCTGCCGCCCACCACCGCGCGGCGGTCACCGAAGGCGTGCGCGCCACCGGCGCCGGCCACGTGCCCTTGCGCACCGACACCGACTGGGTGAGTGACCTCGCCCGCTTCATCATCGCCCGCCGGCGCCAACCGCGGGCGCGAACCAGGAGCACCCGATGACCTTCCTCTCCCCCTGGTGGCTGCTGCTCCTCCTGCCCGTCCTGGGCCTGGCAGCGGCTTACCTCCTCATGCAGCGCAGACGAGCCCGGTATGCCGTCCGGTTCGCCACCCTGCCCCTGCTGGAGAAGGTCGCGCCGCACCAGCCGGGCTGGCGTCGGCACGCGCCGGCCGCCGCCTTCCTCCTCGCGCTGACGACGCTGGGCTTCGCCGCGGGCCGGCCCCAGGTGGACCTCCGGCTCCCGCACGAGCAGTCCACCGTCATCGTGGCCGTGGACGTGTCGAACTCGATGGCGGCGACCGACGTCGACCCGAACCGGCTCGAGGCGGCACGGACCGCGGCCCGCACGTTCATCGAGAACCTGCCCGACACGTTCAACGTCGGCGTGGTGGCCTTCTCCGGCTCGGCCCAGGTGCTGGCCGCGCCGACGACTGACCACGACGAGGCCGCTGCGAGCCTGCAGCGGCTCGAGGTCGCCGACAGCACGGCGATCGGCGAGGCGGTCTTCACGTCGCTGGACCAGATCGCCTCGATGGCGGCAAACCGGGACGACGCCGAGACACCGCAGCCGTCGACCGGTTCCGACCAGGGCGCCACCGACGGCGGGAACGGCGACACCGAGCCGAACCAGCAAGCGCCAGAACGCATTCCGGGTCGGATCGTCCTGCTCTCCGACGGCTCGAACACCCAGGGCCGCGACCCGGAGCAGGCGGCGCAGGCGGCGTCCGACGCCCAGGTGCCGGTGTCGACCATCGCCTACGGCACACCGGACGGCACGATCGACCTCGGCGGCCGCCAGGTGCCCGTCCCCGCCGACGAGGAGGCCATGGCCCAGCTCGCCGACGCAACCGGCGGCCAGACCTACACGGCCACCAGCGGCGACGAGCTCGAGGCCGTCTACGAGGACATCGGCTCCTCGATCGGCTGGCGCACCGAGCCCCGCGAGATCACCCCCTACCTCGCCGCCGCGGCGTTCCTGTTCCTGCTCGGCGCGGGCGCGATGTCGCTGCGCTGGTTCGCCCGGCTCCCCTGACCGGCAGGCCAGACCGACCACCGACACCCCCACGGAGACGACGATGACCCAGACACCCACCCGCCCCACCTGGCCAGGGCTCGGCGTTCCTGCCGGACCGGACTTCGTCCGTCGTCGTGACCCGCAGCCCGCCGAACCGGCCCCACCACGCGGGCCGACCCAGGCCCAGCCCCTCATGTCCCTCGCCCCGGCCCCCGCGCCGGAGGCGCCGCCAACCCCGGACCCGGCCGGACCCCTCCCTGTGCCTCCCGGCCGGGTCCGGTCCCCTCGTGGGGGACGACGCGGCATACCCACGGTGCTGCTGACCGCGGTCCTGGCCGGTGGGTTGGCAGGGGCCGGAACCGCGTGGTGGCTCGAGCCCGACGCCACCACCGGACGCACGACCATCGCCCAGGAGCCACCCAGCGGACGTGCGCCCGCGGCGGCGGCCGGCACCGAGCAGGCCGCCGCCGCGGCGATCATGCCCAGCGTGGTGCAGGTGCGGGCCGGCAGCGCGAGCGGGTCGGGCTTCGTCCTCGACGACCAGGGGCACGTGCTGACCAACCACCACGTCATCGACGGCGCCAGCACCGTGCGACTCCAGCTGTCCACCGGACGCACCGTGTCGGCCACCGTCGTCGGCAGCAGTGCTGCGAACGACATTGCGGTGCTGCGGGTTTCGGACCCCTCGGTCCTCGCACCCGCGCGCATCGGCCAGTCGTCCTCCCTGGCGATCGGCCAGCCCGTCATCGCGGTCGGCTCACCGCTCGGCCTCAGCGGCACCGTCACCAGCGGCATCGTCAGCGCCGTCGACCGGGAGGCGCGGCTCGGCGGCCAGGCGGCGCAGTCGGTGATCCAGACCGACGCCTCGATCAACCCCGGCAACTCCGGCGGCCCGCTCGTCAACCTCGACGGGCAAGTCGTCGGTGTCAACACCGCGATCGCCACCCTCGGCGGGCGGTCGTCGGGGTCGATCGGCATCGGGTTCGCCGTGCCGATCGACCGGGCCGTCTCGGTTGCCGAGGACATCATCGACGGCGGCTGAGGCTGCCGCGCACCACCCACGCACGTGGCCGGCGGGCCAATGGCTGTCGGAGGACGGCCCGCCGGTCACCCGCACGTTCAGCGAACACCCAGCCGCGCGGCATACCGTCTGCGCCGTGCGCCAGTCCTCGATCCGCCTCATTGCCGGCCTGGGGTTGTTGCTCGCCCTCGCCGGCGCCACCCACGCCGTCGGGAACGGCCCGGACGGGCCACCGCCCGCGCACGCGTCGAGCGCGACTCACCGCTAGACGACCCATACTGGGCGGGTGACCACGGCAGCGGACCTGGTCGCGGCCGCCTTGCGGGCCGTGCCGCGTCAGGGCTTCCTGCCCCCGGCACAGCGGGGCTATGCCCGGCGCGACGCCCCACTGCCCATCGGCCACGAGCAGACCAACAGCCAGCCGACCACCGTGCGCCAGATGCTCGAGCTGCTGGACACCCGAGCCGGGCAGAGCGTGCTCGACGTGGGCAGCGGGTCGGGGTGGACGACCGCCCTGCTCGCGCACCTCGTGGGTCCGCAGGGTCGCGTGGTCGGCGTCGAGCGGGTGCCCGAGCTCGTCGCCTTCGGCGCCGGCAACGTCGAGGCAGCCGGTATGCCGTGGGCGTCGGTCGAGCGTGCCCGGCCCGGCACGCTCGGGCTGCCGGAGGGCGCCCCCTACGACCGGGTCCTGGTGTCCGCGCAGGCGTCCGACCTGCCCGGTGAGCTGGTCGACCAGCTCGGGGACGACGGCATACTCGTCATCCCCGTCGCGGGACGGATGCTGCAGGTGCACAGGCCGGCCAGCGGCGCGGCGCCCGTCGTCGAGGAGCACGGCTGGTACCGCTTCGTGCCGCTGGTGACCGACTGAAACGCCTTGTGCAGGAACGCGTTTCGGCCGGTGCGCCCGACCCGAGTCAGCTGTCGTAGAGGCGGTCCAGCTGCTCCTGGTACTTCTCACTGACCGCCTTGCGGCGCAGCTTGAGGCTCGGGGTGAGCTCGCCGTCCTCGACGGTCAGGTCGTGGTCGAGGATCACGAACTTCTTGATCTGCTCCCAGCGGTTGAGGTTGACGTTGAGGGTGTCGACGTAGTTCTGCACCATCTCGCGTGCCTCGGGTGAGCCGACGACCGCCGCGTAGTCACCGGTGATGCCGCGGGTGTCGGCCCAGTCCTTGATGGCGTCTGCGTCGAGGGTGACCAGCGCGGTGACGAAGTTGTGCTCCGCGCCGTAGACGACGAACTGGCTGACGTAGGGGCACAGGCCCTTGAACGTCGACTCGATGAGTGACGGGGCGACGTACTTGCCGCCGGAGGTCTTGAAGAAGTCCTTCTTGCGGTCGGTGATCTTGAGGTAGCCGCGGTCGTCGAGCTCGCCGATGTCGCCAGTGCGCAGCCACCCGTCGGCGTCCTTGGTCTCGGCGGTCTCCTCGGGCTTGTCGTGGTAGCCCTCCATGACCCCGGGGCCGCGCAGCAGCACCTCGCCGTCCTCGGCGATCTTCGCCTCGGTGCCGGGCAGCGCCCAGCCGACGGTGCCGATCCGGTTGGCGCCCGGTCGGTTGACGAAGGAAGCCGCGCTCGTCTCGGTGAGCCCGTAGCCCTCGATGATGGGCAGGCCGATGGAGTCGAACCAGTGCGCGATGTCCTGGTTGAGCGCGGCCGAGCCGGAGATGAAGAACCGGATGCGGCCACCGAAGCGCTCGCGCACCTTCTGCAGCACCAGCTTGTCTGCGAGGGCGATCTTCTTGGCCAGCATGCCCGTCGGCTCCTCGCCCCGGGCGCGCATCTCGGCCACCTCGCGGCCGACGCTGACCGACCAGAGGAAGAGCTTTTCCTTGAGGCCGCCCTCGGCCTTCATCATCATCGTGATGCGCGCGTAGGCCTTCTCGAAGATGCGTGGTGCCGCACCCATGAACGTCGGCTTCACCACGCCCAGGTTGTCGACGATCTTGTCGATGCGGCCGTCGATGACCGTCGGGAAGCCGACCTGGAGCGGCAGGGTGAGGAGGAACTTGCCGAAGACGTGCGCCAGCGGCAGCCAGAGGAACTGCAGGTCCTTCGGGCCGAGGATGCCGATGGCATCGGTCGCCGCCGCCTGGTAGGTCCAGGCGTTGTGCCCCAACCGAACTCCCTTGGGCCGCCCCGTGGTGCCCGAGGTGTAGATGATGGTCGCGAGCTGGTCGGCGGTCTGGGTGTCGATGCGCTCGTCCACCGCCGTGGCATGGCTGGAGAGCAGCTCGGCACCACGCTTCTCGATGTCGTCGAAGGTGAGCACCCACTCCCCGTCACCCACGCCGTCCATGACGATGACACGGGTGACGTCGGGAAGGTCGACCCGTCGATCCCACAGCTTGGTGACCTGGTCGTCGTCCTCGGCGAAGACGACCTTGCTGCCGGAGTTGGACAGGATGTAGGCGACGTCGGGGGCGATCGTCGTGGGGTAGATCGTCGTCGTCGCACCGCCGGCACACATCACCGCGAGGTCGGCGAGCGCCCACTCGTACCGCGTGGAGGACGCGATCGCGACGCGGTCCTCCGGCTCGATGCCGAGGGCGATGAGGCCGGCGGCGAGCCGGTAGGCACGCTCCTTGGCCTGCGCCCAGGTGACGGACGTCCAACCGTCGCCCGCGGCATACCTGAATGCCTCGTCGTCGGGTGACTTGGCGACGCGGTCGCGAAAGAGCTGACCGACGGTGGCGGAGCGTCGCTCGATGACGGTGGGGTCGAACTGTTCCGCCTGTGCGGAGGCGGTGGGGTCCAGGGTGGGAGTCGACATGGCCTTCCTCGGCTCTCGTGGGGGTTGCGCGTGATCGTGCCAGACGAGCGGACCCGTGCGGGGCGACCGCGCAAAACCGTGACCGAACGGTTGGGTCGGCCCGGTTCCGGCCGGTATGCCGCCCGCCCGCCCCTGCGTTTCATGTCCCGCAACATGCCGTGGACTCCCCCGCCCCCACGTTTCATGTCCCGCAACATGCCGTGGACTCCCCCGCCCCCGCGTTTCATGTCCCGCAACATGCCGTGAAAAGTCGCGACCGACGGCATGTTGCGGGACATGAGTGAGGGCATGGGCGCGGGAGGGCCGCCATCACAGGTCAGGCGATGCGCAGGCTGCTGAGGTCCAGGCCGAGCGCGCCCGCGAACCGGGTGAGACAGGCCCGTCGTCGCGGCGGGGTGTAGACGTCCGCGGCGAAGATCTCGAGCACCTGCCAGCCCTCGTCCTCGGCGTTCAGTGCTCGCGCAGCATCCGCGCTGCGACGGGTGATCGAGGCATGGTCCTTGCCCTGGTACTCGCCGATCACCCGTTGCTCCTCCCACACCAGATCACCCTCGAGGAGCCACTGTCCGTCCTCCGCACCATGGACCGCCAGGTTGACCCGCGGCTCCGGAAAACCGGCCCGCACGAACATCAGTCGCGATCGGGTCTCCATCGGCGAGCGTACGGGGGCCCGCACGAGGTCCAGGGCCTGGTCCAGCACTGACCCGCCGGCGACACGGGCGCGCTGTCCCCGGGCTTGGCGAAGCTGCCCGATTGCGGCGGCCACCAACTGCGGGCTGTCGGGTCGCTCGCCGGGCCCCGGCGGCTCGATGAGCTGCGTGGCAACCTCGTCGCCGACGATGACCAGGTCATCGAGAGCCAGCTCCGCGTGACCGTCGGCCTTGGCCAGCGCCAGCTCGCCGAGATCGACCCAGGTGTCCGCGAGCCCGGTGACCCTGACTCCGACCTGCTCAACCACGCTGCGCGACTCGAGTCCTCGGTGCCCCTTGCAGCCGAACCTGCGCACCGGAGTCTTGTCCGAGTGCCGTATCACGTCGAGCACCACCCGACCCTCGACTCCGGCAGGCAGGGTCAGTCCCCACAGCTGAGCGGCAGTCACGTGGCTGAATGCGCTGTCACACGGAAGCGCGAGTGCGAATGCCGCCGCCCGCTCCCTCACGGTCTCCGGCACCTGCGCCACTCGCACCGCCTTGGTCGGCGTGTGCAGGTGCGGCACACGGAGGCGACCCCACGGCATACCTGCAGTCTTGGCATCGGAGACCGAGAACGGTCTCGATGCGAGATCCGGAGGCAACCAAGGACGATCCACTCGTCAACTGTGACGGCGGCACCGGGCCTCTCAGGCGTTGTCCACAGGCATTCTGGCCGCGGTGAGGTTCATGTCCCGCAACATGCCGTGGAAGATCGCGACCGACGGCATGTTGCGGGACATGAGCAGCGGCGCGGGTGGGAGCGGTCAGCGGCGGGCGGTGACGGTGGCGAGGTGCACGTTGTTGACGAGGCCGATGGCCAGCCAGCAGGCGAACATCGAGGACCCGCCGTAGGACAGGAACGGCAGCGGCAGCCCGGTCACCGGGGTCAGGCCGAGGTTCATGCCGACGTTCTCGACGACCTGGAAGAGGAACCACGCCGCCACCCCGACCGCCATGAGCCGTCCGAACGCATCTCGGGCCCGTGCCGCCACCAGCACCGACCGCAGCACGATGAACCCGAGCAGCAGCAGGATCCCCACCGCCCCGAGGAACCCGAGCTCCTCCCCCGCCACGGAGAAGATGAAGTCGGTCTGCTGGAACGGAATTCGTCCGCTCTGCGTCTGCGCACCCTCGAACAGCCCCTGCCCACTCCAGCCGCCTGACCCGATCGCGATCCGCACCTGACGCGTCTGGTAGCCGATGCCCTGCGGGTCGGTGCTCGGGTCGAGGAACGCCGTCAGCCGGTCCCGCTGGTAACCGCTGAGCACCGGCGTCGTCAGCGCCACCAGGACCCCGACGGCCACCAGCGCAAGGAAGGCCGCCAGCCATCGCTTCGGCGTGCCCGCGACGGCCACCACCCCGAACGCCAGGGCGCCCAGCACCAGCGCCGACCCCAGGTCGGGCTGCAGCAGGATCAGCACCACCGGCACCCCCGCCACGACAGCCGCAAAGGTCAGCTCGCGCCGCCCCGGGCGTGCGCCCCGGTCGAGCCGCTCGCCCAGCACCAGCGCCAGCCCGACGCACAAGGCCGCCTTGGCGAACTCCGACGGCTGCACCGAGAAACCCCCCGGCAGCAGGATCCACGAGTGCGAACCGTTGACGGTCGACCCGACCGGGGTCAGCACGAGCACCAGCCCCGCGATCGAGGCGAGGTAGAGGGCGGGCGCCAGCGCCCGCAGCAGCTGGTGCCCCATCCGGGTCACCGCCGCGGCCAGCGCCACCCCGAGCGCGGTGTTGAGCAGGTGTCGGGCGAGGTATGCCGTGCCGCTGGCGTGGCGGGTCGCCGACCACACGAGGACCGCGCCCACGAGGGACAGCCCGAGTGCGGCGACGACCAGACCCCAGTCGGACCGGGCCCAGATCGCGGCGCCGCGACCGCCCCGCGGGCCGGTCAGGACGGGACGATCGTGCCCAGGACCTGCCGGCACTTCTCCACGTCCGCAGCCATGGCCTCGAGCAGCTCCTCGACCGAGTCGAACCGCAGCGTCGGACGGATGCGCTCGACGAACTCGACGCTCACGTGCTCGTCGTAGAGGTCGAGGTCGGTCCGGTCGAGCACGTAGGCCTCGACCGTGCGCTCGGTGCCGTCGAAGGTGGGGTTGGTGCCCACCGAGATCGCCGCCGGCAGGGTGCGCTCGGGGTCGTCGTCGGGCTTGCCCAGCCGGGTCAGCCACCCGGCATACACACCGTCGGCCGGCACGAGACCGAGCGAGTCGGGCGCGAGGTTCGCGGTCGGGTAGCCGAGCTCGCGCCCGCGGTGGGCGCCGTGCACGACTGTGCCGGTCATCCGGTGCGGGCGCCCGAGGACACCGGCAGCGGAGGCCACGTCGCCGGAGGTGAGGTCGCGCCGGACCGCGCTGGAGGACCAGCGTTCGGAGTCGCCGAGGTCGTCGAGGGCGATGACGTCGAAGCCGTGCCGCTGCCCGAGCTCGGCCAGCAGCTCCACGTCGCCGGTGTAGCCCTTGCCGAAACCACGCGTGTCCGAGCCGACGACCAGCGCCTGCGCCCCGAGGGTCTGGACGAACGTCCTCACGACGAAGTCCTCGGCGCTCTGGTCGGCGAACTCGCGGGTGAACTCGAGCACGAGCAGCCCGTCGATGCCGGTCTGCTCGAGCAGCTGGTCGCGCAGCGGGCCGGGCGCGATCAGCTCGACGGTGTCCGGGTGGAAGATCTCGGCCGGGTGCGGCTCGAACGTCACGGCCACGGTCGGCAGACCGCGCGCGGCGCCCTCTTCGACGAGCCGGGTCAGCACGGCGCGGTGGCCCTGGTGGACACCGTCGAAGTTGCCGAACGTGGCGACGCACGGCCGCAGCTGCGCGGGCGTCTCGGTGGGATCAGTCCAGCGATGCACGGAGGACACTCTACGAACCCGACGGGGCGAAGACGACGTGTGCCCGCGCTTTGTGAGCGGACTCATCCAGCATCGCCACGAGCCGTCCGTCGGGGGCGAACGCCGCCACCGGGTCGGTGCGCAGCGGCTGGCCCGAGTCGATGCGCTGGCCGTAGCCCACGGCAGTGGCCTCGGCGTCAGTCAGCTCGTGCCGCGCGAACTGCGCGCGGGCGGCGTCGGCCAGCTCGATGACCGGCACGGCTTCGGGGTCGTCCAGGGCGGTGAGCCGGTCAAAGTCGTGGGCCTCGTCGAGGGTGAACGCCCCGACCCGGGTGCGCCGCAACGCGGTGAGGTGGCCGCCGACGCCGAGCGCGGCGCCGAGGTCACGCGCGAGCGCGCGCACATAGGTGCCCGAGCTGACGGTCACCTCGACGTCGAGGTCGAGCAGGGGTATGCCGTCCGCGGACGTCGCGTGCCGGCTCGCCACCACCTCGAAGCGGCTGACCGTGACCGGCCGCGCGGGCAGGGCGACGTCCTCGCCGGAGCGCACGCGGTGGTAGGACCGTTGGCCCTTGACCTTGATGGCCGAGACCGAGCTCGGCACCTGGTCGATGGCGCCGGTGAGGTCCGCGACCGCCGCGGTGACGGCCCCGTCCGTGAGGTGACCGGCGGCGGTCGTGGCCGTCACCTCACCCTCGGCGTCATCGGTGATCGTGTTCTGCCCCAACCGAATCGTGGCTGTGTAGTCCTTGTCGCTGCCGACGAGGAAGGTCAGCAGCTTGGTGGCCCGGCCGATGCCGAGGACGAGCACACCGGTGGCCATCGGGTCGAGCGTGCCGGCATGACCGACCTTGCGGGTGCCGCAGATCCGCCGCGACCGCGCGACGACGTCGTGGCTGGTCCAGCCGGCCGGCTTGTCGACGACCAGGAGGCCGTCAGCCGCGGGCATCCGGCTCGTCGGTCTCGTCGCCGTCCGGGGTCGCCTCCGCTGCCGCGGCTCCCTCACCGTCCTCGAAGTCCTCGACGTCATCGTCGTGGCGGTACGGGTCGGACTCCCCGGCATACGTCGCACCGGCGGCACTCGCCGCCACGGCCGCGTCGCGCTCCTTGGCCTCCTTGAGCAGGCCCTCGATCTGCGATGCCGACTCCGGCAGCGCGTCGGGGATGAACTCCAGGCTCGGCGTCAGCCGGATCTGCAGCTGCTTGCCGACGAACGAGCGCAGCTTGCCGCGGTTCTTCTCCAGCAGCTCCGCGGTCCGCTCGCGCTGGGTCTCGTCGCCGAACACCGTGTAGAAGATCGACGCGTGCTGCATGTCGCCGGTGACGCGCACGTCGGTGACGGTCACGAAGCCGAGGTCCGGGTCCTTGACGATCGACTCGAGGTTCGCGGCGACGAGGGTCTTGATCCGGTCGGCGATCCTGCGGGCACGTCCGGCGTCAGCCATGACAGTCCTCCTGGCGTTGGGTCGGGTTGCTACAGGCTTGCGTCTGCGAGTTTGCCCCGCTGGTGGGCAAGCTCGCAGACGGTGCGGGGTTGCGGTGTGCTTGCGTCCGCGGATTTGGCTGCCGGAGCAACCAGAACCGCGGACGCAAGCAGGCGCGCGAGGTGAGGTATGCCGCGTGGCTGGCCACGCGGCATACCTCACCGTCTCAGTCGCGCGGCTTCTCGCGCATCTCGTAGGTGGCGATGAGGTCACCGATCTGCAGGTCGTTGAACGACCCGAGGTTGATGCCGCACTCGAAGCCCTCGCGGACCTCGGTGACATCGTCCTTGAACCGGCGCAGGCCGGCGATGTCGACGTTCTCGGCCACGACCACACCGTCGCGGGTGATCCGCGCCTTGGCACCACGCCGGATCTCGCCGCTGCGGACGATCGAACCCGCGATGTTGCCGAACTTGCTCGAGCGGAAGATCTCGCGGATCTCGGCGGTGCCGAGCTCCACCTCCTCGAACTCCGGCTTGAGCATGCCCTTGAGCGCGGACTCGATCTCCTCGATGGCGTTGTAGATCACCGAGTAGTAGCGGATCTCGACGCCCTCACGCTCGGCGTAGTCGGCGTTCTGGCCCTCGGCCCGCACGTTGTAGCCGATGATGATCGCGTCGGACGCCATCGCGAGGTTGATGTTGTTCATCGTGATCGCGCCGACACCGCGGTCGATGATGCGCAGGTCGACCTCGTCGCCGACGTCGATCTGCAGCAGCGCGTCCTCGAGCGCCTCGACCGAACCCGAAACGTCACCCTTGAGGATGAGGTTGAGCGTCTCGACCTTGCCGGCCGCCAGGGCCTCGTTGAGGTCCTCGAGCGAGATGCGCTTGCGGGCCTTGGCCAGGGACGCCTGGCGGTCGGCAGCTTCGCGCTTCTCGGCGATCTGGCGTGCGGTGCGGTCATCCGGTGCCACCACGAAGGTGTCACCGGCGCGCGGCACCGAGGACAGACCGAGCACCTGGACCGGTCGCGACGGCAGCGCCGCCTCCACGTTGTTGCCGTGCTCGTCGAGCATCGCCCGGACACGGCCGTAGGCCGAGCCCGTGACGATCGCGTCACCGACGTGCAGCGTGCCCGACTGCACCAGCACCGTCGCGGTCGCGCCACGGCCACGGTCGAGGTTGGCCTCGATCGCGACACCGCGGGCGTCCTTGTCGGGGTTGGCGCGCAGGTCGAGCGCGGCGTCGGCGGTGAGCAGCACGGCCTCGAGCAGGGTGTCGATGTTCTGGCCCTGCTTGGCGGAGACGTCGACGAACATGGTGTCGCCGCCGTACTCCTCGGCCACGAGGTTGTACTCGGTGAGCTGGCCGCGGATCTTGGCCGGGTCAGCGCCCTCGACGTCGATCTTGTTGACCGCCACCACAATCGGCACGTCAGCGGCCTGCATGTGGTTGAGCGCCTCGATGGTCTGCGGCATCACGCCGTCGTCGGCAGCGACGACGAGGATCGCGATGTCGGTGACCTTGGCACCACGGGCACGCATGGCGGTGAACGCCTCGTGACCCGGGGTGTCGATGAAGGTGATCGCGCGGTCGACGCCTTCGTGCTCGCGGTGGACCTGGTAGGCACCGATGTGCTGGGTGATGCCACCGGCCTCACCGGCCACGACGTCCTCGTTGCGGATGGCGTCGAGGAGGCGGGTCTTACCGTGGTCGACGTGACCGACGACGGTCACGACCGGCGGCCGCGGCTGCAGGTCGTCCTCGTCCTCGCCCTCGATACCCGTGTCGAGGTCGATGTTGAAGGAGTCGAAGAGCTCCTTCTCCTCCTCCTCCGGCGACACGACCTGGATGTCGTAGCCGAGCTCGGCACCGAGCACCTTGAAGGTGTCCTCGTCGAGGCTCTGGGTCGCCGTGGCCATCTCACCGAGGTGGAACAGCACGGTCACCAGCGACGCCGGGTTGGCGTTGATCTTGTCGGCGAAGTCGGTCAGGGACGAGCCGCGACGCACCCGCACGACGGTCGAGCCGTCACCACGGGGAACCGTGACACCGCCGAGCGACGGCGCCTGCATCTGCTCGAACTCCTGGCGCTTGGCCCGCTTGGACTTGCGCCCACGGACCGGACGGCCACCACCGCGACCGAACGCACCGGCAGCCTGACCGCGGCCACCGCCGCCGCCACGGCCGCGGAAACCGCCGCCACCGAAGCCGCCGCCACCGCCGGGACCGCCGCCGGGGCCGCGGTTGCCACCGGGCCCACCACGGCCGCCACCGGGACGCGCCGGGCGCTCACCGGGACGACCGACCGCTGAGCGGTCGGGCATCATGCCCGGGCTGGGACGCGGACCACCGGGACGGGGCCCACCGGGACCGGCCGACCCACCGGGGCGAGGCCCCGGACGCGACTGCGGCCGCGGCATACCCTGGCTGGAGGCGAAGGGGTTGTTGCCCGGACGGGGCGAGCCCTCGCGACCCTGGGGACGCTGGGTGCCCATGCCCTGGCTGGACGCGAACGGGTTGTTGCCCGGGCGCGGACCCGCCGAGCCGCCGGGGCGCGGACCGGGTGCCGCAGGGCGCGGACCGGCCGAGCCGGGGCGCGGCGCGGAACCCGTGCCGGGTCCCTGCTTGCCACCGTCACGGGCGGACTGGACACCCTCGCGGGCAGCCGGAGCGGCCGGCGCCTCGGGGGCGGGGGCCGCCGGGGTGGGCGTGGCCTTCGCGGCCGGTGCCTGCGGCTCGGCCGGTGCCGGCGCGGCCGGTCCGGGCGTGGCCGGTGCTGGCGTGGCCGGTGCCGACGGCGTGGCCGGGGCCGACGGCTCGGCCGGGGCCGACGCGGCCGGAGCGGACGGCGTCGCCGACGGCTTGGGTGCGGACGGCTCGGCGGACGGAGCCGCCGGGGTGGCCGGCGCCGGGGTCGAGGAGGACGGCGCGGAGGCCGGGACCTCGGTGACCTTCTCGGTGTCGGCAGCCTTGGCCGCGGACTTCTTCGCCGCAGCCTTCTTGGCGGGAGCCTTCTTCAGCTCCTCGGGGAATGTCTCGGTCGCCTTGCGGACGACCGGTGCCTCGATCGTCGAGCTGGCGGTCTTGACGTACTCGCCGATGCTCTGGAGGTGGGCGATCAGCGTCTTGCTGTCGGTGCCCAGCTCCTTGGCGAGCGCGCTTACACGGACCTTTGCCACGTTTCTCCTGTTCCTGGTCCGCGTCAGGACAGGCGCGGACCGTCGTTACTGCTGGGGGGAGCTCATTGCTGAGTACTCATCGGGTGCTCATCAGCGTCAAACCCGCTTCCGGTGTCTTCCCATGACGGACATTTCATTTCTGGTGCGGCGGGTGGTCGTCGGCCAGTGCCGCGACGTATGCCGTGACCGCCGCCGGGTCCGGGGCGGCGCTGATGCGCAGCGCGCGCCCGAAGGCTCGGCGTCGGAGGGCCTGGTCGAGGCAGTCACCCGTGGGGTGCAGCCATGCGCCGCGCCCCGGCAGGCGGTGCCGTGGGTCGGGGGTCAACCGGATCGCACCGGAATCGTCCGTCTCCGCGACCACTCGCAGGAGTGCCGACCAGCTATCCGTCCTGCGGCAGCCCACACACGTGCGGGTCGGTGACCCATGCGTGCTGCGGGGGGTGGTGCTCACTGCCGAAGGCCGGAGTCCAGTCCGGTCGGTCCCCACCAGTCTAGCCCTTTCCGTCAGCCGGGCGTGTCACCGGTGTCCGGCGCCTCGTTCGTCGCACTGGTCCCAGCCGCACCAGCCGCACCATCAGTCCCGGCGGCCCCGGTGGCCCCGGCGGCTCGCCCGGCGCCCGTCGGCGCGTCAGCCCCGGCGGCCTGGGTGTCGGGCCGGATGTCGATGCGCCAGCCGGTCAGCTTGGCGGCGAGGCGGGCGTTCTGCCCCTCCTTGCCGATGGCGAGCGAGAGCTGGTAGTCCGGCACGATCACCCGAGCCGCCCGCAGCTGCGGGTCGACGATCTCGACCGACTCCACGCGCGAGGGCGACAACGCGGCCGCCACGAACTCCTTGGGGTCCTCGGAGTAGTCGACGATGTCGATCTTCTCGCCGTGCAGCTCGGTCATGACCGCCCGGACGCGCGCACCCATCGGGCCGATGCAGGCGCCCTTGGCGTTGACGCCGGGCACCTTGGAGTGGACCGCGATCTTGGTGCGGTGACCGGCCTCGCGGGCCAGGGCGGCGATCTCGACGGTGCCGTCGGCGATCTCGGGCACCTCCAGCGCGAAGAGCTTGCGCACGAGGTTGGGGTGGGTGCGGGACAGCCCGATCTGGGGGCCCTTGGGCCCGCGACGGACCGACACGACGAAGGTGCGCAGCCGCTCGCCGTGCACGTACTTCTCCCCCGGCACCTGCTCGGCCACCGGCAGGATGCCCTCGACCGTGCCGAAGTCGACGGTGACGTGGCGGGGGTCCGGGCTCTGCTGGATCACGCCGGCGACGACGTCGCCCTCGCGGCCCTTGAAGTCACCGAGGATCGCCTCGTCCTCGAGGTCGCGCAGCCGCTGCACGATCACCTGGCGCGCGGTGGCGGCGGCGATGCGCCCGAACCCGGTGGGCGTGTCGTCGAACTCGGGGCCGTACTCGCGCGGCGGCCGCTCCTGGCCCTCCTCGGGCTCCGGCTGCTCGATCTCCTCGCGCGCCCACACGATGACGTGCCCGCTCTTGCGGTCGAGCTCGACGCGGGCGTTGCGGTAGGCGCCGTCGGTGCGGTGGTAGGCGACGAGGAGAGCCTGCTCGATGGCGGGGATGAGGACCTCGAGGGAGATGTCGCGCTCCCGCTCGAGCGCCCGCAGCGCGGCCAGGTCGATGTCCATGTCAGTCCTCCTCGGTGGCGGCGTCGCCGTCGGTGGTGTCGCCGTCGATCGTGTCGCTGCCGGTGGTGTCGTCGTCGGCCCGCGAGAACTCGACCTCGACCACGGCCCGCGAGATCGCGGCATACGGCAGCTCGACCGTGCGCGCGGGGGTCTTCTTCGCGGCGGGCACCTCGAGGGTGACCCCGTCGGCGCCGGCGCGGACGATGCGCCCGGTGACCTTGTCACCCTCGGTGGGGGTGATGGTGACGAGTCGGCCGACGTTGCGGCGGAAGTGGCGGGGCTCGGTGAGGGGCCGGTCGAGGCCGGGGCTGGTGACCTCGAGGGTGTAGGGCTGCTCGCCCATCGTGTCGGCCGCGTCGAGCGCGTCGCTCACGACGCGGGTCGCGTCGGCGACCTCGTCGAGGCTCAGCGGCGGGGTCGGGGTCGTCGTCTCACCCGTGTCGGGCAGCGCGCGGTCGATCCAGATGCGGACCATGCGGCGCTTGCCCGCAGGTGTGACGGCGACATCCTCGACCAGCAGGCCCATGGCCGCGAGCGGTGGCTCGACGACGGGACGAATCTGGTCCTTGACGCTCACTGACTCGTCCTCTCTGAAGTTCTCGGTTGTCCTGCGTCGTCACTCTAGCCACGGCGACGACCGGCCGCACGAGCGGCCGACACGTGCGTGACATGATCGCGGGTATGCCGCCTGCTCCCGACCGCGCGCCCGCGCGGCTGTCGCGTCGGGGTGCGTTGGCTTTGGGCGCGAGCGCCGTTGCGGCACTGGGACTTTCGGCCTGCGGGATCAGGCTCGAGGACGACGCACCGCGCGTGCCGGGCATCCCGACGCGGGAGCCCTATGCGTGGGAGGGGTTCCTCGTCGCGTTGTGGCGCAGGTGTGACGCCTTGTCGGCGCTCGCTCGCAGCGTCGGCGGACCGGTGACCGGCGTGCCGGCCCGCCTGGCCGCGCTCCACGACACGCAGGCCCAGGGTCTGCGGGCCGAGCTGCTGGGACTCGGGGTGCCCGAGCGGGTGCTGACCGAGGCCGCCACCCCCAGGGGGACGGGCACGGGGACGGGCACAGCGACGGGCACAGCGACGGGCACGGCGAGCTCTGCCACCACTGCGCCGAGTGCCACTGCGCCGACCTCCACTGCGCCGACCTCCACTGCGCCGACCACCGGCAAGGCCGGCCAGGCCGCGCTGGCTGGGGAAGAGGCGAGCGACCTCGGCCCGACAGCCATCGCCTCCCTGGCCAAGCTGCCGGCCGACGCCATCCCCCTGGTCGGATCCGTGCTGGGGCAGCGCGGGGCGGCCGCCGCCCTGCTGGGGCACCCGATCACCTGGCCCGAGCAGGCCCTGTCGGCGCGCTCCCTGGCCGCGAACTACCTCTCGACGACCCGGGCTGCGGTCTACGGCCTCGAGGTGGCGACCGCACAGTCACCGAAGGGCGCGCAGCGCACGCTCGCCCAGACGACCCTGATCGCACTGCGGACCCGCGCCGCCGAGCAGGAGGTCCTCGCCGGCTCGTCGGCGGGCCCGCCGGCGGTTGCCTACACGCTGCCGTTCGCGGTCACGACCCCGGCCACTGCGCGCAAGCTGGCCGTCCACGTGCTCACCGAGCTGCGGGCCGCGGTGGCCCGTGACCTCGGCAGCGCGCAGGGAAACCCGGCCGCCCTGGGCCTGCTGGTCCAGTGGTTGTCCGACACCGAGGTGCTGGCCTCGCGGTGGGGCGTACCGCTGGCGCCGTTCCCCGGCCTGACGACCCCGAAGTGATGCGCACCGAGGACGCGGCGGCGCTCGTGCCCGCCGCCTTCACCGAGTTCGTCGGACGCTGGTCCGTCGAGGACGGCAACGTCGGGGGGCCGTCGGGTGCGCAGTGGGCCGCCGACCTACCCCGGTTGCTCGCCAGAGTGCTCGACGACTGGGAGCTGACCCCGACCGGCCCCGGGCGTACCGGCTACTCAGCCCTCGTGCTGCCCGTGGAGCGGGCCGACGGACCCGCTGCCCTCAAACTGGCGTGGCCACACCTTGAGGCGCGTGACGAGCCTCTTGCCCTGCGGCACTGGGGCGGGACGGCGGCCGTGCACCTCATTGCGGCCGACCCGTCCCGCAGTGTCCTGCTCCTGGAGGCCCTCGACTCCTCCCGCGACCTCACGACGGTCGACATCGACACCGCCTGCGCCGTCATCGGGGGCCTGTTGGCGCAGCTCCATGTCGACGCGCCACCCGGTCTGCGCTCCGTTCCCGAGTACGTCGAACGCGTCCTCACCCGTATGGATGCGCTGGCGGGTGCTCTCCCCAGGCGCATGACCGACCGGGCGACGGGGTTGCTACGTGACCTCACCGCGTCGGATGCGAAACCCCGGTTGCTGCACACCGACCTGCACTTCGAGAACGTCCTCGCGAGCCGGCCCGGCACCGACCGCCCGCCCTGGCTGGCGATCGACCCTCATGCCATGTCGGGCCACCCCGGCTTCGAGGTCCAGCCGCTTCTGCGCAACCGGCGCGACGAGCTCGGCACGGGCTCCGCCATGCGCCGCGGGGCGCGACGGCGGTTGGCGATCTGCTGCGAGGCGGCCGGCATTGACGAGGACGAGGCTCTCGGGTGGACCTACCTGCACACCATGATGGAGGCCATCTGGGGTGCCGAAGGTGGCGACCAGGGCGAGGTCTCGTTCAACGTCGCACTCCTCAAGGCCCTCGACGACTGACGCTGTCGAGCCCGCTTGCTTGCGTCTGCGGGTTTGCCCACCAGCGGGGCAAGTTCGCAGACGCAGCGGTATGCCGCTTGCTTGCGTCTGCGGGTTTGCCCACCAGCGGGGCAAATCCGCAGACGCAGCGCATCAGGTCCAGCGGTACTCGATCTCGGGGCGGCCGGCGCCGGCATACCGCTGCGAGCGCGTCACGAGCCGCGCGTCGCTGAGGTGCTCGGCGTAGCGCCGCGCGGTGACCCGGCTGACGCCGAGACGTTCGGCGAGCTCGGTGGCCGACAGCGCGCCGGCCCCCTGGAGCTCGCGGGTGACCCGCCCGAGCAGCTCCTCCGACATGCCCTTCGGCAGGGCGGTCCGCGTGGGACGCACCCCAGCAACCACCTGGTCGACCTCGTCCTGGCTGGCGACCTGCTCGCCCATGCGCACCTGGGCTCGGTAGTCGCGGTAGGCCTCGAGCCGGTCCCGCAGCGTCGCGAACACGAACGGCTTGAGGATGTACTGCACCACTCCGAGCGACACCGCCGACCGCACCACCTCCAGCTCGCGGGCCGAGGTGACGGCGATGACGTCGGCCCGGTGCCCTGCGGCGCGCATGGCGCGGATCACGTCGAGGCCATGGCGGTCGGGCAGGTTCATGTCGAGCAGCACCACGTCGACCGGGGTGGAGTCGAGGACGCGCAACGCCTCGTGCGACGTCGCCGCCGTGCCGGCGACGTCGAAGCCGGGCACACGCGTGACGTATGCCGCGTGGGCCTCGAGGGCGACCGGCTCGTCCTCCACGACGAGCACCGCGAGTGCGTCAGGCATTGGCTGCCTCCGGTGCAGTCGACTCGGACCGGGCGCCGCGCGGCAACCGCACCGTGAACGTCGCCCCCGGCGGGCCGGTCACCTCGAGCTCTCCACCGAGGCGGGCGACCGACTGCGACACGAGCGCGAGACCGATGCCGCGGCGACCGGCACTGCCCTCCTGCTTGGTGCTGAACCCGCGCCGGAACGCCTGCTCCACCGCCCCCGGCGGCAGACCGGGCCCGTTGTCGCCGACCTCCAGCACGGCCGTGTCGCCCTCGAGTCGGGCGTCGACCGTGACCCGGCGCGGCGGTTCCACGGTGGCCACCGCCTCGAAGGCGTTGTCGATGAGGTTGCCGACGATCGTGACGAGGTCGCGCGCGGGTGCGGCGTCGGACGGCCAGTGCGCGTCGGGGTCGATGACGAGCTCGATGCCGCTCTCACTGGCCTGCGCGGCCTTGCCGAGCAGCAGTGCGGTGAGAGCGGGCTCGGACACGGCACCGACGACGGCGTCCGTGAGCCCCTGCGACAGCTGGAGCTCCTCGGTGGCGAAGGCCAGCGCACGGTCCGGGTGGCCCAGCTCGATGAGACTGACGATCGCGTGCAGCCGGTTGGCCGACTCGTGCGCCTGCGAGCGCAACGCCTCGGTGAGCCCACGGGCCGAGTCGAGCTCGCCGGTGAGGTGCTCGAGGTCGGTGCGGTCACGCAGCGTGACGACGTGCCCGAGGCGCCGGCCCTGCCACTGCGCCGGCGCCTTGTTGAGGACGAGCACCCGGGCGGCGGTCACGTGCAGCTCGTCCAGCCGTTCGTCATCGTCGGTGAGCGCACTGGTGAGGGCGGCCGCGAGGCCGAGGTCGGCCACCTTCTGGCCGACCGGGTCGGGCGGAAGGTCCAGCAGCCGGCTCGCCTCGTCGTTGGTGAGACGCACGCGCCCGTCGCGGTCGACGAGCAGGAGACCTTCGGTGACCGCGTGCAGGACGGCGTCGTAGTACTCGACCATGTCACCGAGCTGACGCTCCCCCAGTCCGCGCGTCTGGCGCTGCACCCGCCGCGCCACGAGCGCGGTACCCAGACCGGAGAGCAGGGCGGCCACCAGACCGGCCAGCAGGATCGCCGGCAGCTGACCGCGCACCTGGGCGCTCACCGCCGACTTGCGGATGCCGACGGCCACCATGCCGACGACGTCGCGCCCGTCGTGCACCGGCTCGACCACGCGGCGCGACGGGCCGAGCGTGCCCGTGTAGTCCTCGACCACCTCACCGCCGGACCGGGCCGCCTCGATGTGGCCGATGAACGGCTTGCCGACCTGGGTCGCGTCCGGGTGGGTGAAGCGGATGCCGTCACGGGTCATGACGACGACGAAGTCGGTGCGGGTCTCGACCCGGGTGCGTTCGGCATACGCCTGCAGGCCGGCGGGGTCGTCCGCCCGCAGCGCCCCCACGACCATGGGGCTGGCGGCGACGGTCTCCGCGACGGCTCGCGCCCGCTCGGTCGCCTCCTTGGTGCTGGCTCGCACGGCCTGCACGTAGACCGCCGTGACACCGACCCCCACGACCAGCAGACCCGCGAGCACCTGGAGCACGAACGTCTGCGCCGCCACGCTCCAGCGGTTCGGCGCGCGCACGAGCCGGCTCAGCGGCATACTCGCGCCTCGCGAAACTCAATGAACACAAACGTGACCCTAGCCGCGGGCCGCGCCACCATCGTCGCTGTTCGTCATCCCGGACGCGCCCGGGACCACACAGCTGGGAGAACACCGTGAGCACAAGCGCCGACAACGCCGTCGACCGACCCGCACCGAAGCGGGACCGCACCCACTACCTCTACATCGCCGTCATCATCGCGATGCTGCTCGGCATCGCCGTCGGGTTCATCTGGCCCGACTTCGGGATCAAGCTCAAGTGGCTGGGCACCGGGTTCGTCAACCTCATCAAGATGATGATCACGCCGATCATCTTCTGCACCATCGTCCTCGGCATCGGGTCGGTGCGCCGGGCCGCCCAGGTCGGCAAGGTCGGTGGGCTCGCGCTGGGCTACTTCCTCACGATGTCGACGTTCGCGCTCGCGATCGGGCTCGTCGTCGGCAACATCGTCAAGCCCGGTTCCGGCCTGCACCTCACCGACGCGCTCGCCAAGACCGGCCAGGCGCAGGTGTCGGGCGAGGCCGAGACGACGGTCGACTTCATCCTCGGACTCATCCCGGACACGCTGGTCTCGGCGCTGACGTCGGGCTCGGTGCTGCAGGCGCTGCTGGTCGCGCTCCTCGTCGGTTTCGCGCTGCAGAAGATGGGGCGCGCGGGTGAGCCGATCCTGGTGGGCATCAAGCACTTCGAGCGGCTCGTCTTCCGCCTGATGGCGATGATCATGTATGCCGCGCCGATCGGTGCGTTCGGCGCCATGGCTGCCGTCGTGGGCGCCACCGGGTGGAAGGCGCTCGCGAGCCTCTTCCAGGTGATGGTCGCCTTCTACATCACCTGTGGCCTCTTCGTGTTCGTGGTGCTCGGGCTGGTGCTCTACGCCTTCACCCGCGTCAACATCTTCAAGCTGCTGAAGTACCTCGGCCGCGAGTTCCTGCTGATCTTGTCGACGTCGTCGTCGGAGTCGGCGCTGCCGCGGCTGATCGCCAAGATGGAGCACGCGGGCGTCTCGCGGCCGGTCGTCGGCATCACCGTGCCGACGGGCTACTCGTTCAACCTCGACGGCACCGCGATCTACCTGACCATGGCGTCGCTGTTCATCGCCGACGCGCTGGACAAGCCGTTCACACTGGGGCAGCAGATCTCGTTGCTGCTGTTCATGATCATCGCCTCGAAGGGTGCCGCGGGCGTGACCGGCGCGGGTCTGGCGACGCTGGCCGGTGGCCTGCAGTCGCACCGTCCCGACCTGGTCGACGGCGTCGGCTTCATCGTCGGCATCGACCGGCTCATGAGCGAGGCGCGGGCGCTGACCAACTTCGCCGGCAACTCGGTCGCGACCGTGCTGATCGGCACCTGGGTGGGCGAGGTCGACCGGCCGCGCCTGGACGCCGTGCTCGACGGGGACCTGCCGTTCGACGAGCGCACGATGCTCGACCAGGACGAGGCCGACCGCGCCGACCTCGTGGGCGACGAGGCCTCGGTGACCCAGGGCCACTGAGCCGGACGCCGGCTTGCTGCGTCTGCGAGTTTGCCCCGCTGGTGGGCAGATCCGCAGACGTAAGCCGGCACCCCCTTGTTACGTCTGCGAGTTTGCCCCGCTGGCGGGCAGATCCGCAGACGCAAGCGGGCGCGGCCGGCATACCCTGACGCGGTGACCGAGCTGCGCACCGACCGACTCCTGCTGCGGCAGTGGACCGACGCCGACCTGGAGCCGTTCGCCGCCCTCAACGACGACCCCGAGGTGATGGCGCACTTCCCGGCCCACCTGACCCGTGAGCAGAGCGATGCCAACGCCGCTCATATCCGCGCCTTCATCGACGAGCGGGGCTGGGGGCTGTGGGCCGTCGAGGTGGTGCAGACGGGTGAGTTCGTGGGGTTCACGGGGCTGTCGATCCCGCGGTTCGAGGCGCACTTCACCCCGTGCGTCGAGATCGGCTGGCGGCTCGCGCGGTCCGCGTGGGGGCGCGGGTATGCCACCGAGGCAGCAGTCGCCAGCGCTGCGCACGGCTTCGGTGAGCTCGGGCTCGACGAGATCGTGGCGATGGTCGAGGTGCGAAACATCCGCTCGCAGAACGTGATGCACAAGCTGGGCATGACCCGCGACGAGGACGGCGACTTCGACCACCCGATGGTGCCGGAGGGAAGTCCGGTGCGGCGCCACCAGCTCTATCGACTGCGGCGCGACGACTGGAAGGGAGCGGCATGAGCGGGACGGTGGCACCAGAGGCCGTGGTTTCGGCGCTGGCCCCCACAGGCACGCTGCGCGCGTCGATCAACCTCGGCAATCCGGTTCTCGCCCAAGGGACTCCGGATGAGCCGCGCGGCGTAACGGTAGACCTTGCGCGCGAGCTGGCACGGCGGATTGGTGTGCCACTGGAGCTCCTCTGCTTCGACGCGGCGCGCAAATCCTTCGAGGCGATGGCCACGGGTGCAGCCGACCTCTGCTTCCTGGCGATCGACCCGGCGCGCGAGACGGAGGTCGCCTTCTCCGCGCCCTACGTCGCGATCGAGGGCGTCTACGTCGTCGCCGAGGATTCACCGGTGCGCGGTGCCGACGACGTGGACCGCGCGGGGACGCGCATCGGTGTCAAGGAGGGGTCGGCATACGACCTGCACCTGAGCCGCACGCTGCGTGACGCGACCCTCGTCCGCGGGGCCGAAGGCATCGAGGTCTTCGTGGACCAGTCGCTCGAGGTCGGCGCCGGGATTCGCCAACCGGTCGAGGACTTCGTCGCGGCCAATGCGGGTCACCGGGTCGTCGAGCCGGCTTTCATGCAGATCCGGCAGGCGGTGGGTGTTCCACGCGACCGTCCCGCTGAGGCGGCGCAGCTCGTGAGCGACGTGGTCGACGAGCTCAAGGCCTCCGGCTTCGTCGCCGAGTCGTTGGAGCGCTCAGGCCAGTCCGCGTCCCTCGTCGCCCCCTGATCCCTGAGTCCCTACTTTTCCGCGTGACGCGCGAACGTTGAACTTCACCCGCACCAGTAGCCCGAGGGAAGCCAGCTTTCCCGCGTGACGTGGAAAGGCTGAGGCGGCGCGCGGTCGCGGTGTCGGCGACGCGGCATACCGTCGGCGCATGACCTATTGGGTGAACACGGTGAGCCGCAGCCACGTCGAGCGCGGGGTGGCGGGTGGGTTCACGCCAGCACGACTACGCGGTCATCCGGGCAGCCCTCACCGCTCAGTGACCCGCTGAGGTCGCGCCCCGGGCGCTGGTCCGGCAAGAATCGTCGTGCACGCAGGCGACGCAGCACCACGGACGAGCCCCGCGGGGGCGAGGAGGTCGGCACCGGTGAGCCAGATGCAGTTCGGGATCTTCACGGTCGGCGACCTGACCCGGGACCCGACCACGGGCAAGACCCTCAGCGAACACGAACGCATCAAGGCCACCGTCGAGATCGCCAAGAAGGCCGACGAGGTGGGGCTGGACGTCTTCGCGACCGGCGAGCACCACAACCCACCCTTCGTGCCGTCCTCCCCCACGACCCTGCTCGCCTACATCGCCGCGCAGACCGAACACCTGCTGCTGTCGACGTCAACGACGCTCATCACGACCAACGACCCGGTCAAGATCGCCGAGGACTTCAGCGTCCTGCAGCACCTCACCGACGGGCGGATGGACATCATGCTCGGCCGCGGCAACACCGGACCGGTCTACCCGTGGTTCGGCAAGGACCTGCGCGCGGCGATCCCGCTCACCGTCGAGAACTACGCGCTCCTGCGCGCCGTCTGGGACGAGGAGATCGTCAACTGGGAGGGCAAGTACCGCAGCCCGCTCCAGGGGTTCACGCTCGCGCCCCGGCCGCTCGACGGCATACCCCCGTTCGTGTGGCACGCGTCGATCCGCTCCCCCGAGATCACCGAGCTCGCGGCCTACTACGGCGACGGGTTCTTCGCCAACCACATCTTCTGGCCGGCCTCGCACACCCAGCAGATGGTGGCGCGCTACCGCGAGCGGTTCGCCCACTACGGCCACGGCACGCCCGAACAGGCGATCGTCGGGCTCGGCGGGCACGTGTTCATGCGGCCCAACAGCCAGGACGCCGTGGACGAGTTCCGCCCCTACTTCGACGAGGCGCCCGTCTACGGCCACGGTCCGACGCTGGAGGAGTTCACCGCCGACACGCCCCTCACCGTGGGGTCGCCGCAGCAGGTCATCGAGCGCACCCTGTCCTTCCGCGACTACGTCGGTGACTACCAGCGCCAGCTGTTCCTCGTCGACCACGCGGGGCTGCCCCTGAAGACCGTCCTCGAGCAGCTCGACCTGCTCGGCGAGGAGGTGGTTCCGGTGCTGCGCAAGGAGTTTGCGATCGGCCGACCCGCCGACGTGCCTGACGCACCCACCCACGCGGGCCTGGTCGCCAAGGCTCGCGAGGAGGGGGCGGACGAGGCCCCCCACGACGAGAGCTCATCCGAGAACACCGACCAGGAGGCTTCCGCATGACGACCATCGCCGTGGTGACCGGAGGGCTGCGCGAGCCGTCCTCGACCCGCCTGCTCGCCGACCGGCTGGCGGGGGCGGTCCGCGACCACCTGCCCGGTCAGGACGTGCAGATGCCCGTCATCGAGCTGCGCCACGTCGGCCGGGCGGTCGTCGACGCGATGCTCACGGGGTTCCCGAGCGCCGAGCTGGAGCAGGTCTTCGACACCGTTGCGGGCGCAGACGGGCTGATCGCGGTGACCCCGGCGTTCAACGCGTCCTTCTCCGGTCTGTTCAAGTCGTTCTTCGACGTGCTGCCCGAGCCGAGCCTGCAGGACATGCCGGTCCTCATCGCGGCAACCGGTGGGACAGAACGGCATTCGCTCGTCCTCGAGCACGCGATGCGCCCCATGTTCTCCTACCTGCACGCGGTCGTGTCACCCATCGCCGTGTATGCCGCGACCGACGACTTCGCGGGGGCCGGCGCAGGCTCGCTCGACCAGCGGATCGACCGCGCAGCCGCCGCGTTCGTCCGGCTGCTGTCCGCGTGCGGACCTCGGGAGAGACCGCAGGAGTATGCCGCGGAGCTGGGTGAGATGGAGCGCCTCCTGGGTGACCTGAAGTGAGCTCGTCGGGCGCAGGTGACGGGTCGCAGGCGCCGATCCTCGGGTTCCTCCAGGGGCAGCACTGGCCGCAGCTCACGGTCGACTCCTGGACCGACACCCGGGAGACGCTGCACATGTGGCTGCAGATCGTCGGCAAGATCCAGATGGTCTCGACGCCGCTGCTCAACCACTGGTGGAACGTCGCCTACGAGGTGAGCGCGCGAGGCTTGCGCACCCGCCTGATGCACGAGGGCCAGCACGGCTTCGACGCCGAGTTCGACTTCCTCGACCACCAGCTCGTGCTGCGCGGCACCGACGGGGCGACGCGCACTGTGGCACTGGAGCCGCGCACCGTCGCCGACTTCTACGCCGCAACCATGGACGCCCTGCAGTCGCTGCACCTCGAGTGCGTCATCGTGCCCAGCCCCAACGAGGTGTCGCCCGCCGTCCCGTTCGCCCAGGACACCGAGCACAAGAGCTACGACGCCCAGGCGGTCACGACGTACTGGCAGCAGCTGCGCGCGATCAACCGGGTGTTCTGGCTGTGGCGGGCTGGTTTCGCGGGCAAGGACAGTCCCGTGCAGCTGTTCTGGGGCTCGATGGACCTGTCGGTGGTGCGCTACTCGGGACGGATGGCGCCACCGCACGAGGGCGCCGGCCCGCCGTCGTGCCCGCCCTGGGTGATGGCGGAGGCCGAGTCACGCGAGAACGCCAGCGCCGGCTTCTGGTCCGGCGGTTCGGCCGAGGGCTCGTTCTACGCCTACGCCTACCCGGCGCCGGACGGCTACGCCGAGGGCACGGTCTCGGCCGGCCACTACGACACCGAGCTGGGCGAGTGGATCCTCCCCTACGAGGACGCCCGCACCAGTGAGCACCCTGACAGGACGCTGCTGACGTTCCTCGACGAGACCTACGGGCTGGCGGCCGACCTCGGCAAGTGGGACCGCAAGGTCCTCGACGTCAACCCGCACCGCCTCGACGCGGAGATCTACCGGTCCCGCTGACCGTCGCGGGCTCCCACGTCCGGGCGGTGCCACAGGCCGGGACTCTTGGGCGACGGCTCCTCGAAGACGAGCAGGGTCCGCGTGCTCGTCACGCCCTTGAAACCCTGGATGCGGTCGAGCACGACATGGCGCAGGTCCGCGTTGTCGCGCGCCCGCACCAGCAGCACCACGTCGAACTCGCCGCCCACCAACGCGATGTGTGCGACACCGGGCAGCTCCTCGAGCTGCCGACGCACGTCGCGCCAGTCGGCCTGGTCGACGTTGAGGGTGACGTAGGCGGAGGTCCCCATCCCGGCCGCCACGGGGTCGATGTCAGCCCGGAAGCCGCGGATCACGCCGCGGGTGCGCAGCCGCTCGACGCGGGCGTAGGCGTTGGCGCGCGAGATGTGCAGCTGCTCGGCGAGCGAGCGCATCGACATCCGCCCGTCCTCGGACAGCGCGGCGAGGATGCGTTCGTCGGTGTCGTCGAGGGCCTCTGCCACGTGTCTCGCCCCTTCGTCTGCGCCCGGCACCGCGCTGGACGTTTGGCTCATGGTAGGCGCCGTTGCCGCGACAAGTTCTCGACCTTGGCGGTGAAGTGGAGCCCATCGGGCCCGCTGCAGCAGGATCACGGCATGCAACGTGGCGTCGAGTCCCTCCTCCCGTCCGAGGAACCGGTCCAGCACCTGGGTGCCGACGGCCGGCTCACCCCGCTCGGGGAGAGCGCGAAACCGGACGACGAGGCGCTGCTCGAGGGGTATGCCGCGCTCGTCGCCGCCCGCCGGCTCAACGACCAGGCGTATGCGCTGGTGCGGCAGGGCCGTCTCGCGGTCTACCCGTCGTCGCACGGGCAGGAGGCCTGCCAGGTGGCGGCGTCGCTGGTCCTTGGCCGCCGGGACTGGCTGTTCCCGACCTACCGCGACTCGGCAGCGGTCGTGGCGCGCGGTGTCGACCCGGTCGAGGTGCTGGTCCTGCTCAAGGGTGACTGGCACGCGGGCTACGACCCGCGCGAGCACCAGGTGGCGCCGCAGGCGACCCCGCTGGCGACCCAGCTGCTGCACGCGGTGGGCGTCGCCCACGCGGCGACCCTGCGCGGCGAGGACACCGTCGTCATGGCGCTGTGCGGCGACGGCGCGACGAGCGAGGGTGACTTCCACGAGGCCCTCAACTTCGCGGCGGTGTTCAAGTGCCCTGTCGTCTTCTTCGTGCAGAACAACGAGTACGCCATCTCCGTGCCGCTCGCCCGCCAGTCCGTCGCGCCTTCGTTGGCACACAAGGGAATTGGCTACGGCATACCGGGCGAGCGGGTGGACGGTAACGACCTGGCCGCGCTCCTGTCCGTCCTCGGCGACGCGGTCACCCGCGCGCGCGACGGTGAGGGCCCCCAGCTGGTCGAGGCACACACCTACCGCATGCAGGCGCACACCAACGCCGACGACGCGACGCGCTACCGCAACGACGCCGACGTGCAGGCATGGGTGCACCGCGACCCGCTGACCCGGGTCGAGACCTACCTGCGCGAGCGCGGGCTGCTCGACGACGCCAAGGCGGCCGACCTCGCCGAGGCCGCGGAGGTGGTCGCCGCCCGGGTGCGCGACGGCCTCAACACCGACGTCGAACCCGACCACCGCACGCTGTTCGACCACGTCTACGCCCGGCGCACGCCACAGCTCGAGGAGCAGGCTGCCCTGGTCGCCGACGAGCTGAGCCGCGAGACCGCGACGGAGGAGGCCCGATGACCGCCACGACCCAGGCGCCGGCCGAGACCTCGACCCCGACCGCTGCTCGGGGTGTCGAGATGCTCACGATGGCGCAGGCACTCAACCGGGCCCTGCGTGACTCGATGGCCCAGGACGAGTCGGTGCTCGTCTTCGGCGAGGACGTGGGCCCCCTCGGCGGCGTCTTCCGCATCACCGACGGGCTGACCGCGGAGTTCGGCGAGCAGCGCTGCTTCGACACCCCGCTGGCCGAGGCCGGCATCATGGGTTTCGCCGTGGGGCTGGCGATGAACGGCATGCGGCCGGTCGTGGAGATGCAGTTCGACGCGTTCGCCTACCCGGCCTTCGAGCAGGTGGTCAGCCACGTCGCCAAGCTGCGCAACCGCACCCGGGGCGCCCTCAGCGCGCCCATCGTGATCCGCATCCCGTATGCCGGCGGCATCGGTGGCGTCGAACACCACTGCGACTCCTCCGAGGCCTACTACGCGCACACGCCGGGGCTGCACGTCGTCAGCCCGTCCACCCCGGCCGACGCCTACACGCTGCTGCGGGCGGCGATCGCCTCCCCCGACCCTGTCGTGTTCCTCGAGCCGAAGAAGCTCTACTGGGCCAAGGGCGAGGTCGACCTCGACGCCCCCGCCGAGGAGATCGGCACTGCGCGCGTCGTGCGCGAGGGCACCGACGCGACCCTGATCGCCTACGGCCCCTCGGTGCCCACCGCGCTGGAGGCGGCTGAGGTCGCCGCGACGGAGGGTCGCAGCCTGCAGGTGGTCGACATCCGCTCAATCGTCCCCTTCGATGACGAAACCGTCTGTGCCGCAGTGCGATCCACCGGGCGCGCGGTCGTGGTCGCCGAGGCATCGGGGTTCGCCAGCGTGGCCTCGGAGATCGCTGCCCGGGTGACCGAGCGATGCTTCCACCACCTCGCGGCGCCCGTGCGCCGTGTCACCGGGTTCGACATCCCGTACCCGCCACCGAAGCTCGAGCACTTCCAGCTGCCGAGCGTCGACCGCATCCTCGACACCGTCGACGAGCTGAACTGGGAGGACGCATGAGCGACCGCACCTTCCTCCTGCCGGACCTCGGCGAGGGCCTCACCGAGGCCGAGATCGTGCGCTGGCTCGTCGCCGAGGGCGACGAGGTCACCGTCGACCAGGCCATGGTCGAGGTCGAGACCGCCAAGTCCGTCGTCGAGGTGCCCTCCCCGTATGCCGGCCGCGTCCTCACCCAGCACGCGCCCGAGGGGTCGACCCTCGAGGTCGGCAAACCACTGGTCACCGTGGGGACCGGCTCGACGGCGGCCCCGACGACCACCGAAGGCGACGACACCCCGGGACGTGAGGCCGCGGCATACCGGGAAGAAGAGAAGGCCGGGTCGGGCAACGTGCTCATCGGCTATGGCACCAGCGCCGAAACCGCACACGGGCGGCGACGCCGACGGCGCACCGTCGCTGACGTCACGTCGGAGCCGACCACGGCGCCCGCGCCGCGCGCGGTGCCGAAGGTGTCCTCCCCCATCGTGCGCAAGCGCGCCGCCGACCACGGGGTAGACCTCCGCTCACTCACGGGCACCGGACCCGACGGGCTCATCACCCGGGCCGACGTCGAGCGCGCCATCGACACGAGCTCGGCGACACCCTCCGACGTCCCGGCCAAGACCGGCGGCGAGACGCGAATCCCATTGACCGGTTTCAGAAAAGCGGTCGCGACGACCCTCAGCCGCAGCCGTTCGGAGATCCCCGAGGCGACGGTCTGGGTCGACGTCGATGCCACCCCGCTGTGGGAGCTGCGCGAGCAGACACGGAGTGCCGCGACGCCCGGACCGGGGCTGCTCGCCTACCTGGCCCGCTTCACCGTCGCCGCGCTGCGCCAGTACCCCGTGCTCAACTCCCGGATCGACACCGAACGTGACGAGATCGTCCAGCTTGACCAGGTCAACCTCGGGCTCGCCGTCCAGGGCGAGCGCGGCCTCGTGGTGCCGGCCGTCATGGGGGCCGAGCGACTCACCACGTCCGAGCTCGACACCGAGATCCGTCGCGTCACGGCGAGCGCTCGTGAGGGCCGCTCGACGCAGGAGGAGCTGAGCGCGGGGACGTTCACGCTGAACAACTACGGCAGCTTCCGCGTCGACGGCAGCGCCGCGATCATCAACCACCCGCAGGTCGCGATCCTCGGGTTCGGGCGGATGATCGAGCGCCCCTGGGTCGTCGACGGAGCCATCGTGCCGCGTCGCATCACGCAGATGTCGTTCGTCTTCGACCACCGCGTCTGCGACGGCGGAACGGCCGCGGGCTTCATGCGATCGGTCGCCGACGCCATCGAGAACCCGGCGGGAGCCATCGCCGGGCTCTGATGGCTGCGACGGGCTGGCGTCAGCGCACCAGCACCTTGAACGTGGGGCTCACCGCGGCCGCATGGTCGGTGTGCGCGGCGATGTACCAGCGGTACGAGCTGTAGCCCCGCGCGGGCGGCCGGACCGCGACCGAGGCGGTGCTGGTGCTCGACAGCGTCCGGGTGGCAACGGTCTGCCACGCCTTCCCGTTCCACCGCTGGAGGACCACGGCGCGACCGGAGTGGCTGGGCCCGACCTTGGTGCCGAACGTGACAGTTCCGCCGAGGTACAGGCTGGTGCGCGATCCAGCGATGGTGACGCTCGGTGCGACGGCGACGGTCCTGATGCTCGAGTACGACCCGCCGACGGTGCCGGCACCGGCATACCCGACGCGGTAGCGCGTGTTCTTCGACGGCTTCACGGTGTACGCGAAGGCGCCCGTCGACGTCGTCACGACTGAGGAGACTCGCGACCACGTCGTGCTGCCGACGGGCTGCGCGAAGACGCTGACACTGCGTGACGCCAGGGGCTTCCCGGCATACGTCAGCATTCCGGTGCCCCGCGCGGACGTCCCATAGCGAACGCTTGCCGGCAGCACGAGGCTGGTCGCGGACTGCGAGGCACCCGCCGTGCTTGGCAGGGAGACGTTCCCGAGGACGTCATAGGAGCGAGCTTCGTAGGTGTACGCGCGCCTGGCGACGAGACCGGTCGAGCGGGCGCTGGTCCCGAGTCCGCTGTGGATCGTGACCGCCTGCCCGGTCGTCCGGTCCCGGCGCACCACCACGACCTTCGACAGGTCGAAGGCGGAGGGCCTCGCCCAGGAGACGGTGGCGGTGTCGTAGGACGGGCTGACCTTGAGCGACCCGGGCGCTGCCGGAGCGGTGCTGTCCCCCACGAGCACGTCCTGCGGGAGGGACCACGTGCCCTCGCCCGCGGAGTTCACCCCGTGCACCCTGACCGTCCAGGTCTGGCGTCCCGGGAGGTCGCCGAAGCCGAGGTTGGTGGCGGTGCCCGGGACGCGCACCGTCCGCACCGTGGACCCGTCGGCGGACGTCGCCGTGGCGGCCCATTCATCGACGGGCGCCGCCCAGTCCGCGGGGGCGCTCCACTGGACCTTGATCGTGTTGTCGACCGGTGCCGTGACGCGAACCCCACCCGGGGCGGTTGGACGCCCAGACGGGTCAGGGCCTCCATGGACGCCAGGCACCGTGTACCTGCCCACGTTTCCGTTGAGGTCCCGGATGCTGATGACCAGGTCGTAGGTCTGGTCCGCGTCGGGCAGGGTGACCGACTCGGCAACCGTGGCCAGGCGGGTGGAGAAGGTGCCCGAACCCACCGCCCCAGTCGTCTCACCGGCCGGGAACAGGGCGTACCAGGCGCTGACGAAATCGGGCATGGTCGGACGCGGGAACCGCACGGTGCCATGCGTCGGGTCGGTCGCTGTCCAGGTCACGGGCTGCGGCACGGACGGGGTGCCGTTGGTGTCCGGATCCGACGTGGCGGTGGCCTCGACGGCGCTGGACAGGTTGCCGTTGACGTCCTTGGCCCGCGCGCGGACGACGCGGGTCGCGCCGCCCATGACCCGCCAGGTGCACGAGGCACCCCCGGGCCCGAGCGAGGGGCAGGGAGTGGACGCGCCCGTCTCAGGGCTGACGAGGTCGACCACCACGCTCGCCACGTCGATGGCGGTCGGCTTGGTCCAGCTGGCGGAGATGCTGTAGCTGCCACCGGTGGCCACGAGCCCCGTCACGGGCTCGGGGGGTACGTCGTCGAGAAGGGTCCGGAACGTGACGGGGACGGGATCGGAGATGTTCCCGACGAGGTCGCGGGAGGCAAGGGAGACGGTGTACTCCGTGTCCATCTTCAGGCCGGTGAGGACCACCGAGCCGCCGGACGTCCCGGTGGACATCGGCGGGTCGGGGATCGCCGGAGCGACCGTCCCGGGGGCCACCACGTAGAGGACCCCGGTGTAGTCGTCGGTGGTGGGGGGCGTGAAGGTGACGGTGGCCTGACGGTAGGAGGGCTGCACCACGACGTCGGTCGGCGGTGGCGGAGCGTTGAAGTCCAGCTCGGTCAGGGCCGTCCAGCGCGAGTAGTTCCCCCGCAGGTCGAACGCAAAGATGCTGACGGCATACGTCTGTCCACGAACCGGGTCGGGGATGGCGACGGCGTGCGTCCCGGCTGGCCCGTCGACCGCGATTCCCGTCCCGTCGAGGGGCGTCGCGGGCGGGGTCGACCCCACGGCATACCTGACGACGGTGTGGTCGAAGTCCAGGGCGCCGCCATCGGTCGATGCGTTCGGATCGGTGTAGGTGATCTGGATTGTGACGTGGTCGGCACGCACCTGCGCACCCACAAGGGGCGGCGGCGTGGGGTCGACCTCGGCAGCGGACGTGACGACCCCCGCAGGGGTGTAGGACTGCACCACGACACTGTTCCCGGCGTCGGAGTAGTAGGCCTCGAAGACTGCGAACGTCCACTGCTCACCCGGTGGGATGAGGTCGTCACCCACACGAAAAACGGTCGTCGACGGTCCGGCCGGAACGCCGTCCCACATGTCGCGGGGAGGCTCCGTGCCGCGCTTGGCACGGATGACCCAGGGCGGCGTAGGGCCGCCGCCGCTGGGCGTCAGGGTCACCCGGCCCTCCCCCGGAGCTGCTGTGACCGCGGGCGCGGTTCGCGCGGGGGCAGTCCCGCCATCGGTGACACGGGACACCGAGGTGTCGTCGGCGACGAGCATCGCCCCGGTGGCATCCGCCTGCACCTGCCGCCCGGTCGAGTAGACGGCGCGCAGTGCCCGGATCCCGCCATCGGGTGCGAGCACCACGGCGGAGGTGTCGGGCGCGTGCAGCTTGCCCGCCCACAAGCCGTCGCGGCCCTTGGCGGCAGCAGTCGGCTGGCCACCGGACAGCAGCGTCGTCACCGTCCCATCGAGGGCGACGCGGCGCAGGCCCTCGTCGGCCACGAGAACACCCTCTGAGTCGAGCCCGAGATCGGTGGGTGACGACGTCAGGGCTGCCAGCCGCTTGGCACTGCTGCCGTCGGGAGTTGCGACCAACAGCTGCTTGCCTGCGGCATCGGCCACGACGAGGCGCCCGTCGGACAGGACCTCGACGTCCGTGGCGGTGGCTGGGATGGCAAGCGTGGCAACGGAACCCGCGGCCGTCACCTTGACGACGCGGCCGCTGTCGTTGACGAGGTATGCCGTTCCGTCACCTCCCACGGCGACCTTGCCACCGTTGGTGAGCGGCGTGGGAAGGACAGCTCGGGTCCGCAGGGTCCCGTCCGCGGTGACTTCCCGAACCCGACCGCTGGCGGTTGTGAACACCAGGCGCGTGCCGTCGATGGGTGCCGAGCCTCGCACCGCGTCGGTGTAGGCGTCGGCTGCACGGACACCGTCCGGCGACCACGGCTGGGCAGGGTCCTGGCCAAGGATGCGCGTCGTCGTGGTGCCGGAGACACGCACCACCTGGGCGGTCTGTTGACCCTGGGTTGCGACCACGGCACCACCCCGGGTCGCGACCGCGGTGTAGGAGTAGTCGCCCTGCGCCACGACGTGAACGGTCCCGCCGATAGGGAAGCTGGCGAGCCGCCGGTACTCGCCGGAAGACACGGTGATGGTGTTGCCGTCGAGGTCGAAGGAGCCGACCGCCTCCATCGACGCCTGAGTGGCGGGGACCCCTTCGAGCAGGCTGTCGCTGCGGTAACCAGTGCCGGCCACCCGTGCGCCCACGCCCGATGCGGTGACTTCGTAGATTCCGTGACGCTGGTCAGCATGGTCGAGGACGTAAGCAGTCTCCGCGGCCGAGGAGGCGGCGATGTCGCTCGCATCCATGACGCTCGTACCCGGGACGGTCGACGCCGTACCGGCGCCAGTCACCCGGATGACACCTGAGCTGGTAGCCACCCAGGCGACCCCGCCGAACCCGACGGAGACCGCCCTCCCCTGGCCCGTCCACATCCGCTGCCACGTGGTGCCCTCGAGGCGTTCCAGGCCCGACCCGGTCAGCACGTACATGGAGGAACCCCAGAACGACACGTCCAACGCGGGCGAGCCATCCGGCAGCGACACCACGGACACCGCGTCCTTGCTCGGGTCCACTCGCAGGAGGCTGCTGTCACTCACGACATAGGTCGCGCCGTCCGAGGCCAGGGCCAGGCGACCGGAGTTCCCGAGACGTGCGCGGGAGGCTGGCCCACTCCACCCGTCCCCACCGCCGACCACGACAGTGGCCCCGACGGACGGCGACTCCGCTGCAGCGGCGGGCAACGGGGAGGCCAGCACCGAGCCACCGACGCTCGAGGCGACGAGCGCGGCGGTGACGGCGAGGGCAACGCGACGGGACAACGGACCACCAGTCTCTCTGGGCGGAAATTCGGTCGAATGTACCCGTGTGGGTGCCGCGCAGGGCAGGGAATCCGACGAGTCGGCCCGAACGGATGAGCCCCGGTCGAAGCGCCTACGGTGGAGGCATGCCCAACCGGCTCGCGGACGCCACCTCCCCCTACCTCCAGCAGCACGCGGACAACCCCGTCGACTGGTGGGAGTGGGGGCCCGAGGCGTTTGCCGAGGCGAGGCGGCGGGATGTGCCGATCTTGTTGAGCGTCGGGTATGCCGCGTGCCACTGGTGCCATGTGATGGCTCACGAGTCGTTCGAGGACGACCTGGTCGCGGCCGCGGTCAACGCCGACTTCGTGCCGGTCAAGGTCGACCGTGAGGAACGACCTGATGTCGACAGCGTCTACATGGCCGCCACCACGGCCCTCACCGGTCAGGGCGGGTGGCCGATGACGTGCCTGCTGACCCCTGACGGAGACCCATTCTTCGCGGGCACGTACTTCCCCAGGGCCCAGTTCCTCCAGCTGCTCGGCCAGGCGTCGGCGGTCTGGCGCGAGCAGCGCGACCGCGTGCTCGAGAGCAGCACGCACATCGCCAGCCGGCTGCGTGAGATCACCACTGCCACAACGCCTCTGCCCATCGACGCCGACGGACTCGACCGGGCCGCCGCCATCCTGCGCGGCCAGTTCGACGACGCCCGCGGCGGGTTCGGGGGCGCGCCGAAGTTCCCGCCGTCGATGGTGCTGGAGTTCCTGCTGCGGCATCACGCGCGCACGGGTTCGGCCGACGCCCTTGCGATGGTCGGGGCCACCTGCGAGGCGATGGCACGCGGCGGAATGTACGACCAGCTCGGCGGTGGCTTCGCCCGCTACTCCGTCGACGCCGACTGGGTGGTGCCTCACTTCGAGAAGATGCTCTACGACAACGCGCAGCTGCTGCGCGTCTACGCCCACTGGCTTCGGGCAACCGGCAGCCCCCTCGCCCGTCGGGTGGTCCGCGAGACCGCCGACTTCCTCGTCCGCGACCTGCGCACCACCGAGGACGGTTTCGCCTCGGCCCTCGACGCCGACACCGTCGTCGACGGACACAGCAGCGAGGGCCTCACCTACGTCTGGACGCCGGACCAGCTGGTCGAGGTGCTCGGCGAGGATGACGGGCGCCGGGCCGCGTCCCTGTTGTCCGTCACCGAGTCGGGGACGTTCGAGCACGGCACCTCCACCCTGCAGCTCCGATCGGACCCCGACGACGAGCAGTGGTGGTATGCCGCCCGCGAACGCCTGCGCGCGGCGAGGGCCGAGCGCCCGCAGCCGTCCCGCGACGACAAGGTGGTGACGTCGTGGAACGGTCTCGCCATCGCCGGGCTGGCCGACGCAGCGGTGGCGCTGGGCGACGACGAGCTGCTCGACATCGCCCGCCAGTGCGCGGAGTTCGTCACCGAGCACCACGTGGTCGACGGACGCCTGCGCCGGTCGTCGCGCGATGGCCGCGTGGGCGAGGCGGCTGGGGTGGCCGACGACTACGGCAACCTCGCCGAGGGTCTGCTGGTCCTGCACCAGGCCACCGGGGAGGCGCGCTGGCTCGGTGTCGCCAAGGACCTCCTGGACACCGCCGTCGAGCTGTTCGGGGCGGATGACGGCGGGTTCCACGACACGGCGTCCGACGCAGAGCAGCTGCTGCTGCGCCCGCGCAGCCAGGCCGACAACGCCGAACCCTCGGGCCAGTCGGCCATCGCGGGGGCGTTGCTCACCTGTTCGGCACTCACCGGCAACACCGCCCAGCGGCAACGCGCCGACGCCGCCCTCGCTGCGGCCGGTCAGCTCGCCACCCGCGACCCGCGCTTCGGTGGGTGGACCCTTGCCGTGGCCGAGGCGGCAGCGGCTGGCCCGCTCCAGGTTGCCGTGGTCACTGCGGACCCCGCAGACGACGAGGGGGCAGAGCTGCTCGCCGTTGCCCGGGAGTCGTCCAGCCCGGGACTCGTCATCGCCCACGGGGCGCCCGACTCCCCCGGCGTGCCCCTCCTGGCCGAGCGTCCGCTCGTCGCCGGCCACGCGGCGGCATACGTGTGTCGTGGTTTCGTCTGCGACGCCCCCGTGACGGGTGCCGAGGAGCTCAGGACCGCGCTGTCGCGCCCACAGCCGTGAGCAGCCGGCCGCGGTCCCACCCCGGCGCCACCCCGGGGCAGGCGAGCAGGTAGTCGGCGATGCGCTCGTCGTCGAGGCCGTGCGCCTCGCGCAGGCCGTCGGCAATGGTCATGAGGTATGCCGCGGTAGGCGAGTTCGGTTGCAGCTCAGTGGGATCCGGCGTGGTGAACGTCAGGACCGGGTGGCCGTCGAGGTCGCCGACGAGGTGCAGGGACTCGTACCGCCCTGGGCCGGTGTCGTGGCGCGAGTGCTCGAGGACGTGGGTCAGGTCCAGGTCCGAGCCCGGCTCACGGTGCATCTCCTGCGCGGCCACGTCGGCGAACTGCTGGTCGGTGAGCAGGTAGGCCCGCGCCAGGGCGGTACCGGGTGTGTCCGCGTCGTAGAAGGCGATCCCGCCGCCCCACGTGGGCGACTCCCACGCGAAGAAGACCCGCCCGGGCAACGTGAGGGGGCGGTCGTCCTGCGGATCGCTGCGGTTGCGGGCACCCGCGTACGTGCGGGATGCGCCTGACGGGCGACCGCCGCGCAGGTAGGTGAGGAACCTCTCGCGCGACAGGTTGCTGCCATAGCTCGCGTACCAGACCTGCACGCGCCCACGGTGCCACAACCGCGGTCGGTCAACCCGGCCCGTGCAGACCACGGCCGGGCGGGCGCCCTTTGTGTCAGGGTGCGGTGGGGCGGTCGTGTGGTTGTCTGACGGCATGGCAGACGACACGAACAACGACGGCACGACGGACAACGCGGCCTCGGTGGCTGCGCTCGACACGGGGCTCGACCAGCTCACCGCGCTGGTGGCGGCGGTGCAGCCGGCCGACCTGGACAAGCCCACCCCCTGCACCGACTGGCAGGTGCGCGACCTCGTCGACCACATCCTGCACAGCACCGCTGGCATGACCAAGGCCGCGCGGGGTGAGCAGGTGGACTGGACCGCTCCGACACCGCACGAGGACGACCCTGCGGCAGCCTTTGCCAAGCGGGCGTCCGAGCTCCGGTCGGTGATGGCTGACGCGGGTGAGGCGGCCAACGCCGACTGGCAGCTCGCCGAGATCGCCACGCACAGCTGGGATCTCGCGACGGCCCTCGGCCGCTCGACTGCTGACCTCGACCCGGTGGTGGCCGAACGAGGCCTGGGGTTCATGTCGGCTCAGCTGACCGACGACAAACGGGGTGCGGCGTTCCAGCCCGAGCAGCAGCCTCCGGCAGGGGCGGACGCCTACCAGCGCATCGCCGCCTTCGCCGGCCGCACCGTCTGACCGCGGGTGGCCGACAACTCGCCGGGATCCACCGGCGAGTCGTCGGCCACCCGCCGCAATACGCTGACAAGCGTGAACACGCCGCCGAGCTTGGCCGAGCAGAAGAGGAACCGACTGCTGGAGATGGGTGTCGGCGGCTTGATTCTGGCTCTCTGGGCCTTCATGGCTGCCACTGATCGCCTCGGCTTGCCTGAAAGTGGTTGCGGACGATGGTTCCTGTTGTCGATCGGCCCGACCACAGTGGTTCAGATCTGTTATGCCGCTTGGAAGTACCTCCAGCTGACCCGGCAGCACGACGACGGTTAGCAGGTCGTGCGGAGTACCTCACTCGCGACCTGAGGCCGCGCCGCCTTCGCGGGACCCAGGGTCTGACCGCGGTTGGCCGACGACTCGCCGGGATTCACCGGCGAGTCGTCGGCCACCGCGCAGGTTGCGGGGCCCTTCACGCTGTGGTCAGGAGGTGATGATGTGGCCGTCGACGATGACCACGTCGGCGGCGACGGACTCGTCCTGCACGCGGCGGGCGTTGGCCTCGTCGGAGCGGTCGACCCAAGCGGCCGCATCCGCCGGCTCGCGACCAGCAGCAATGTGCCGAGCCACCAACCGGTCGCGGCGGACGCCGTCGGCCAGCGCCACCAACCACGACTCGTCGAGCAACTCTCGCACCGGCCGCCAGGCTGCGTCGTCGAGCAGCAGGTAGTTGCCCTCGGTGACGACGACGTCCACCTCGAGCCCGATGGCGATCGCATCGGTCTCCGGCTCACCGACGGCGTGGTCGAATGCCGGTGCCGTCACGACCCGGCGTGGTGAGGTGCGCAGCAAAGCCAGCACCGCGGCATACCCGCTGGCGTCGAAGGTGTCGGGCGCGCCCTTGCGGCCGCGGCGCCCGAGTCGGTCGAGCTCTGCGTTGCGGAGGTGGAAGCCGTCCATCGGGACGTGCCCGATCCGGCCGTCGAGCAACGGGTCGGCACCGACCGTCGCGAGCAGACCCGCCACCAGGGTCGTCTTGCCGGCTCCGGGCGGGCCAGCGATCCCAAGCACCCGCCGGCGCCCGTCCGCGCGAGCCGCATCCGCCAGAGCCGCAACGCGGTTGACGAGCTGCGGGTCGACGTTCACGTCCACAGCCCGAACACCTGGCCGCCGATCCGCACGATGAACGCGCCCACCACGACGACGAACACCACCCGCACGAACGTGCTGCCCTTCGCGACCGCCATCCGCGCGCCGGTGTAGCCGCCGAGGAGGTTGGCTGCCGCCATGACGAGCCCGATCCCCCACATGACGTGACCGCCGGGTGCGAAGACGGCGAGCGCGCCGAGGTTGGTGGCGAAGTTCGCGATCTTGGCCTTGGCGCTGGCTTCCAGGAACGCATAACCCATGAGGCCGACGAGCGCGAAGACGAGGAACGACCCCGTGCCCGGGCCGAGCGCACCGTCATACACACCGATGCAGAACCCGGTGATCATCGCCACGACGGTGTGCCGGTGCCCGTCGAAGCGCAGCGCGGTCTCCTGCCCCAGAGCCGGTCGGGCGATCGTGTAGGTGCCGACCAGGACGAGCATCACGAGGATGATCGGGTTGAAGGCCGACTTGGGGATGTGCAAGCCGATGAGCGCTCCCGCGGCCGAACCGACAAAGGCCACCGCGGCCATCGGCAGCGCCGTGCGCAGGTCGGGACGCACCCGCCGCCAGTAGGTCAGAGACGACGTCGCGGTCCCGGCGATCGACGCAATCTTGTTGGTGGCCAACAGCTGCGCGGGCGTCGCGCCCGGGAACCCCAGCAGCAGCGCGGGCAGCTGCACCAGGCCTCCCCCACCGACGACCGCGTCGATCCAGCCGGCGCCGAACCCGGCCAGGGCCATGAGCAGGACGACGGAGAGGTCGACGTCCCCCACTCAGCGCCGCCCGCGGGACTGCTCCGCCAGGGCGCACCACTCGGCCACGATGTCGAGCACGTCGCTCAGCTCGTTGACCTGGCCGTCCGGCGTGACATCCACCGCCACCTGCTGTGACACCGGGATCTCGCTGTGCGGCACCCAGATCGCGCGCATGCCGACCTGCTGCGGACCATGCACGTCCTCGTACAGCCGGTCGCCGACGTAGACCGCGCGCTCCGGCGCCACGTCGACGGCGTCGCACGCGGCGAGGAACGCCTCGGAGTGCGGCTTCACGACGTGGATCTCCGAGGAGTAGACGTCGGCGTCGATCAGGTCGAGCACCCCGTCACGCTCGAATATGCCGCGGTGGTAGTCACGCGACCAGATCGTGTTGGACAGCACCCCGACGCGAATCCCCCTGTCGCGCAAGGCTTTCCACAGTGGCCGCACCTGTGGGTCGGTGAACGTGTGTGGTTCCCAGAAGCCTTGGTATGCCGCGAGCGCCAGGTGGTGCCGGTCGTGCGCCGGGTCGACGCCGGCGTCGGCGAGGATCGCGTCGATCGACGCGCTCTCGTGGGAGTCGCGACCCCGCGCCCACGCCCGGTCCTCGGCGGCCAGGATCCGGGCAGCCAGCTCTTCGGCAGCCGCCAGGTCCTCGGACGACATCTCGTCGGAGTCGACCGGCACGCCGTGCACCTCGCGGGCGAACACGCGCCACTGGCTCGACATGTCGACCGTGTGCCACGGCGTCAGCGTGCCGCCCCAGTCGAAGATCACCGCCTCCACGGTGTGTTCGGCGTCAGTCATCAGGACTCGCCGCCCCTGACCTCGCGCACGATCTCGGCCACGGCATCGCCGACGGCGACCTCGCGTCGCTCGCCGCTGCGGCGGTCCTTGATCTCGATGACGCCGTTCTCGAGCGACTTGCCCACGACGACGATGGTCGGGACGCCGATGAGCTCGGAGTCCTTGAACTTCACGCCGGGGCTGACCTTCTGCCGGTCGTCGTAGAGCACCGACAGACCCGCCGCCTCGAGCTCACGCGTCAGCTGCTCCCCCGTCTCGAAGACCTCGGGGTCCCGCGTGACGTCCTTGCCAGTGGCCACGAGGTGCACGTCGACCGGGCTGAGCTCGCGCGGCCAGACGATGCCGAGGTCGTCGTGGTTGCCCTCGACGACGGCAGCGACCGCGCGCGAGACACCGACGCCGTAGGAGCCCATGATGACGGTCTGGAGCTTGCCGTTCTGGTCGAGCACCTTGAGGTCGAGCGCCTCGGCGTACTTGGTGCCGAGCTGGAAGATGTGCCCCATCTCGATGCCCCGGGCCGACTCCAACGCGTGCCCGCACGACGGGCAGGCGTCGCCGACCCGCACGTCCGCGGCCTCGATGACGCCGTCGGCCTCGAAGTCGCGACCCTTCACCAGGTCGATGAAGTGCTGGCCCTCCCAGTTCGCGCCGGTCACCCAGCGGGTGCCGTCGACGACGCGCGGGTCGAGCAGGTAGCGGATGCCTGACGTGCCCTCCGACCCGAGCACGTTGGGCCCGATGTAGCCCTTGACCAGCGCCGCGTTGGCGGCGAAGTCCTTCTCCTCGAAGGGTTCCACGCTCGCCGGCTCGACCTGCGCACCCAGCCGCTTCTCGTCGATCTCGCGGTCACCGGGGATGCCGATCGCCAGCGGCTCGCGCGTGCCGTCGGGGTGCACGAGCGTGACGAGCACGTTCTTCAGGGTGTCCGCGGCCGCCCACTCACGCCCGTCCTCCCGCGGGAAGTGCTGGTTGAGGTGAGCCACCAGGGTCTCGATCGTCGGAGTGTCCGGCGTCGACTCGGCGTGCGCACCCGGCGTCCCCTCGAAGGGGACCGGGTCGGGGACCGGCACCCGCACGGCCTCGACGTTCGCGGCATACCCGCAGTGGGGGCAGTGCACGTAGGTGTCCTCACCGTTCTCGGCGGTCGCGAGGAACTCCTCGGACTTCGAGCCGCCCATGGCGCCGGCCATCGCCTGGACGATGACGTAGTGGAAGCCGAGCCGGTCGAAGATGCGGATGTAGGCGTCGCGGTGCAGCTGGTAGCTCTTGTCGAGCCCGGCCTCGTCGATGTCGAAGGAGTAGCTGTCCTTCATGACGAACTCGCGCCCGCGCAGGACGCCCGCGCGCGGCCGCGCCTCGTCGCGGTACTTCGTCTGGATCTGGTAGATCGCGAGCGGCAGGTCCTTGTACGACGAGAACAGGTCCTTGACCGCGAGGGTGAACATCTCCTCGTGCGTCGGCCCGAGCAGGTAGTCGTCGTCCTTGCGGTCCTTGAGCCGGAAGATGTTGTCGCCGTACTCCTCCCAGCGCCCGCTCGCCTCGTAGGGCGCCTTGGGCAGCAGCGCCGGGAACAGCAGCTCCTGCGCGCCGATCGCGTCCATCTCGTCGCGGACGATCTTCTCGACGTTGCGCAGCACCCGCAGGCCCATCGGCAGCCACGTGTAGATGCCGGGGCTCACGCGGCGGATGTACCCGGCCCGGACGAGCAGCTGGTGGCTCGGCACCTCGGCGTCCGCCGGGTTCTCGCGAAGGGTTCGCAGGAACAGGGACGACATGCGCAGGGCCACGTGGCTCTCCTTCGGGTGGTGGAGGCCCCGTCGCGGGGCCGCCGCCAAGGATATCGGCCGGTATGCCGCCCGCTCACCGCGGTTTCGCCCGCCCCGTCCCCCAGGCGTGTGCTTGCGTCCGCGGATTCGGTCGTCGGAGCCGCCAGATCCGCGGACGTTGCTGGTATGCCGCGTGGTCAGGGACGGCGGGACGCCTTGAGGGCGGTGCGGATGAGGGGCAGCTGGAGCGGCAACCGCGCCAGCGTGGCAGCGAACGCGGCCCGCGACGAGGTGTCCTGCCGGCGTTGCGCCCGCTTGCCGTAGTTGGCGCTCATCTGGACGTTCCCCGGCGCGACGGCGACCAGCAGCGCGGCACTGGCCCACCCGGCATACCGACGCGTCCTTGGGTGCAACAGCCCGGCCGCGCACACCAGCTCGGCCACGCCCGACAGGTAGACGATCTCGCGGCGGCGCGGCAGGGACTTCGGCACGAGCGGCTCGAACACCTCCGGCTTGACGAGGTGCGTGGTGCCGGAGGTGGCGAACAGCGCGGCGAGTCCGGCGATGTCCTTGGTCAGCGGTGCGGCGGGAGTCCTCACGAGCCGCCATCCTGCCGCAGCCCGCGCACCCGCGCGCGCCACCACAGGGTGAGTCCCACCACGGAGACGACCGCCAGGGCGATGCCGACCACGAGCCACGTGCGGCCGCGGGTGTCCTGCCCGGGCACCGCCACGAGGAACACCCCGAATGCCAGCAGACTCCCCCAGAACCACGCCCCGAGGGTGCCCGGCCCGGCCCGCTCGGCGGCCGGTTCCGCGTCCGGCTCGACGGCCGGTTTCGCGTCCGACGCGGGTTCCGGCGCGGACGAGGTCGGGTGGTCGTCGCTCACAGCAGGATGGTCGAGAACGAGCCGACCTCGACGAACCCGACCTTCTCGTAGGTCGCTCGGGCGCTGGCGTTGAAGTCGTTGACGTACAACGTGACCCAGCGCGCCCGGGTCGTCATCACCTGCTCGACGACGGACGCCATGAGCGCCGTCGCGAGTCCCTGCCCGCGCAGGTGCGGCGCGAGCCAGACACCCTGGATCTGCGCGCAGCCGAGCGCCACCGACCCGACGTCGGCCTTGAACACGACCGCGCCGTCCTCGACGACGACGAACGTGTGGCCGCGGTCGATGAGGGCGAGCAGCGCCGACCGGTATGCCGCGCCGGAACCGGTGTAGGGCGGGTAACCGATCTCGCCCTCGAACATGTGCGCCGCGGCCGGCATGACGAGGTCGACCTCGTCCTCGGTCGCCGGGCGCACCCGTTCGTCGAGCTCGACCCCGCGGCTCGAGGGCAGCGTCGTCATGCTCATGAGTGGCTGGTTGGACCGCACGGCCCGCGCCGGACCCCACGTCGGCTCGAGCTGGCGCCACAGCTCGGTCACCTGCTCCTGCGGCCCGAGGATCGACGCACAGTGCCGCCGCCAGCGCCGCACCCGCTCGGAGAACCATCCGAGGCTCTCGTCCGTGGCCTCGACGGGCACGAGGTTGGCACTGGACCAGCACAGCGACTGTAGCCGGCCGCCCTCCTTGTGCCCGAGCACCGTCCCCGGCTGGGTCTGCAGTGCCCCCTCGAGCAGCCGCGCGGCGACGAACACGTTGGCGGCCAGGTCGCGGGCGCAGACCTCGAGGGCGGAGTCGCGGTCCGACGCGGACAGTGCGTGGACCGGGTTGCGGGTGCGGAGCACGGGGTCAGCCTACGGTCATGGCCGCGCGGGCACCCGGCCAATGCCGCGATGGGGCGCCGCAGTCGTCGATCCTTGCCACACTGGCGGTATGGAGCGCGACGACCTGGTCCGGCTGCGGCAGGCGCGTGACCGGATCGACCGCGACTACGCCCAGCCACTCGACGTGCCCTCACTCGCCCGCGCGGCGCACATGTCGACGGGGCACTTCCAGCGGTCGTTCAAGGCGGCCTTCGGCGAGACGCCCTACTCGTGGCTGATGACCCGCCGGGTCGAGCGGGCGATGTGGTTGCTGCGTGGGGGCTCGAGCGTCACCGACGCCTGCATGGAGGTCGGCTGCACCTCACTGGGGTCGTTCAGCGCGCGCTTCACCGAGCTCGTGGGCGAGACCCCGAGCGCGTATGCCGCGAGGTCCCACGAGGGGCTCGTGGGGGTCCCCGGGTGCATCGCCAAGCAGGTGACCCGCCCGCGGCGCAGCTGACGCTGCACCCTCGGGCGGTCACGTGGGCGACCACGCGGCATACCCCCTTGGCAACCGGTCAGGATCGGAGAAGCGCCGCCCCACCAACGCGCCATAGCGTCACCGTCATGACCACGACACAGAACACCCAGTCCCCGTCCACCCCGGCAGTGATGAGCTCGCTCGGCGTCGCCAACCTGTTCGTCTTCACCAACGACACCGAGGCGTCACTCGCCTTCTACCGCGACACCCTCGGGTGCGCCGTCCACACCGACGTCACCAACGGCGACTTCCGCTGGGTCACCCTCACCCCGCCGACCCAGCCGGACCTCGAGATCACCGTGCACAACTACACCGGCGGCGGCTCGATCCCGATGTCCGAGGCCGACGCGGAGGCGCTGCACGACCTGCTCGCCAAGGGTCTGTTGGCCGCGCTGATCTTCAACGTCGACGACGTCGACGCGGTGTTCGAGCACGTGCAGGCGTCCGGCGCCGAGGTGCTCCAGGAGCCGGCCGACCAGTTCTACGGCGTGCGCGACTGCGCGTTCCGCGACCCGGTGGGCAACATGGTGCGGTTCAAGCAGGACCTGCCCGCCGACCGGGTGCCCCCGCAGCCCACCGACAGGCAGGACTGAGCCCGTGTGCCACCACGAGTGGCAGGTCGCGAGGGCCCGGGCAGCCGCCCAGGCCCTCGCGGCTCGCGCCGACGATGCATCATCCGGCGAACCCGTGGGTAGACCGGTGCCATGCGCCTCGGAAGAAACGTCGACGTCCGCCCGCTCGGTGGCGGCCCGGGCTGCCTCGCGATGATCGCGATCTCGGTCCTCGCCTCGGTCGTCCTGACCGTCCTGCTCAACCTGCTCCTGCGCTGAGCGACCGCGCGGGCGCCCGCCTGAGTCTGCGGCCGGTCAGCCGACGGTGACGGTGGGGGCGCCTGCGGAGTCGCCGTCGACGGGCTCGCCCATCTCCTCGGCGATACGCATGGCCTCCTCGATCAGCGTCTCGACGATGGCCGACTCGGGCACGGTCTTGATGACCTCGCCCTTGACGAAGATCTGGCCCTTGCCGTTGCCGGAGGCGACCCCGAGGTCGGCTTCGCGGGCCTCGCCGGGACCGTTGACGACGCAGCCCATGACGGCGACGCGCAGCGGCACCTCCATGCCTTCGAGCCCCGCGGTCACCTCGTCGGCGAGCTTGTAGACGTCGACCTGAGCGCGTCCACACGACGGGCACGAGACGATCTCGAGCTTGCGCGGACGCAGGTTGAGCGACTGCAGGATCTGCGTGCCGACCTTGACCTCCTCGACCGGCGGCGCGGACAGCGAGACGCGGATGGTGTCGCCAATTCCCTTGGACAGCAACGCCCCAAAAGCCGTCGCCGACTTGATCGTGCCCTGAAACGCAGGCCCGGCCTCGGTCACCCCGAGGTGCAGCGGCCAGTCGCCCCGCTCGGCCAGCAGCTCATAGGCGCGCACCATCACGACGGGGTCGTTGTGCTTCACCGAGATCTTGAAGTCGTGGAAGTCGTGCTCCTCGAACAGCGACGCCTCCCAGACGGCCGACTCGACCAAGGCCTCGGCGGTGGGCTTGCCGTACTTCTCCAGCAAGCGCTTGTCGAGTGAGCCCGCGTTGACGCCGATGCGGATCGAGACGCCCGCCTCCTTGGCCCGCCGCGCGATCTCCCCCACCTGGTCGTCGAACTGACGGATGTTGCCCGGGTTCACGCGCACGGCCGCGCACCCGGCGTCGATCGCGGCATACACGTAGTTGGGCTGGAAGTGGATGTCGGCGATCACCGGGATCTGCGACTTGCCGGCGATGGCGGGCAGCGCCTCGGCGTCGTCGCGGCTCGGCACGGCGACGCGCACGATGTCGCACCCGGCCGCGGTGAGCTCGGCAATCTGCTGCAGGGTCGCGTTGACGTCAGTGGTCGGGGTCGTGCACATCGACTGCACCGAGATGGGCGCGTCGCCGCCGACGTCGACCTTGCCCACCCTGATCTTGCGCGTCTTGCGCCGGGGCGCCAGGACGGGCGGCGGGAGGGCGGGCATACCGAGACCAACACTCATGCGTCCCATTATCCGGTATGCCGCGTGGCCGGCTGACCGCGGCCGGGTCGCCACGTCCTCCTGCAGAGGTATGCCGGGTGGTCCCGTGGGCGGATGCCGCGCCAGTCGTGCGCGCCCTAGCCTTGGCGGGTGACCGACGTGTGGGGCGATGCCGAGCGGCCGAACCGGCGGGGCCTGCTCCTCGACGCGGTCAGCGGGCTGGTGTTCGCCGTCGCCCTGGGCACGTTGCACAGCGCGCTCGGCGCCTCGGCCGCGATCGCCGCGGTGCTGCTGGGCCTGGCGCTGGCCGTCCGGCGAGTCTCGTGGCAGGCGATGTCGCTGCTGGGCTTTGCCGCGGCGGTCGTGCAGGTGGTGACGTTCAACCTCGCCTTCCTGGCCGACGCGGCATACCCCCTGCTCTTCTTCACTCTCGGCGGGCACCGGTCAGCCCGGGTGCGCCGGTTCGGTCTGGTGTCCGCGGTCGTCGCCGTCGCCGTCGGGGCGGTGTTCCCCGCACTGGTGCCTGACGTCCCGGATCGGTCCGTCCTCGTCATGGTCGCGGTGTGTGCCGGTCTGGGTGCGCTGACTGCCGTGTTCACCGCCGGCGGCTGGGTGGCGGGATACCTGCGGTGGCAGCGACGCCAGGCGGTGCAGGCGCGGGTCGATGCCCAGCTCGAGGCGGCCGAACGGCGCCGTCTCGGTGAGCTCTTCGACGTGGAGCAGGAGCGGCGCCGCATCGCCGCCGACATGCATGACGTCGTCGCACACTCGTGGGCGGTGGTCGCAGCGCAGAGCGACGGTGCGCGATATGCGTTGCGGCAGAACCCCATTGCTGCCGAACGTGCGCTCGAGGTCATCGGCGAGACCGCGCGCACCGCCATCACCGACCTGCGCACCATCGTCGCGCAGCTGCGCGACCCCGCACTCGCGCCGAGCACCCCCGGCTATGCGCAGCAGCAGGAGGTCATCGACCGGATGCGCGCCTCCGGCATGCAGCTGGACGTGCGCGAGTCCGGTGCACGCGACGAGTCGCCGCTCGTGGCCCTCACCGCGCACCGGCTGCTCGCCGAGTCGCTCACCAACGCGCTCAAGCACGGCGACCTGTCGGCGCCAGTGGTGGTCACCCAGGAGTGGGAGGACGGATACCGTCTGACCGTGAGCAACCGCGTCAGCGCCAGCCCGGCCACCGACGGTGACACCGGCCACGGCCTCGTGGGAATGGCCGAGCGGACCACCGTGGCAGGTGGCACGTTCGTGGCCGGTCGCGAGGGCGAGCTGTGGGTGGTCCGGGCGCACCTGCCGGCCGCGGGTGACGCCTCGTGACCGTGCGGGTGGCGCTCGTGGACGACCAGGCGATGTTCCGCGCGGGCATCGCGATGGTGGTAGACAGCCAGGATGACCTCGAGGTGGTCGGCGAGGCGGGCGACGGCGCCGAGGCGGTGGCGTTGGTCTCGTCGGCGCACCCGGACGTCGTGCTCATGGACGTGCGCATGCCGCGTGTCGACGGCGTGGAGGCCACCCGTCAGGTGGTGGCAAGGTTTGGCGACGGGGCACCAAAAGTGTTGGTGCTCACCACTTTTGACCTCGACGACCTGGTCGCTGACGCGATCGAGGCGGGGGCGAGCGGGTTCGTCCTCAAGGAGTCGGCGCCCGAGCTGCTGCTCGCCGCGATCCGCGCTGTGGCCGACGGCACCCAGGTGGTGGCGGCCGGTGCGACCCGGGCCGTGTTCGAACGGTTCCGACAGCGCACGGCGAACATGCCCGGCCCCGAGTACGAACGTCTCACGCCACGCGAGCGGGAGATCATGTTGCGGGCAGCGCAGGGGCTGTCGAACGCCGAGATCGCCGAGGCCGAGTTCCTGTCCGAGGCCACGGTGAAGACGCACGTCTCGCGCATCCTCACCAAGCTCGACCTGCGCGACCGCGTGCAGCTGGTCGTCTACGCCTACGAGCACGGCCTCCTCTGACGCTGCCGACGCAAACCCCCCGTTGCGCGACGAACGTTGGGTTAGCAAGCCGAGGTATGCCGCGCAACGAGGGGTTTGCACGTGTCGGCGCCACGCGGCATACCTCTTGGGATGTATGCGAAATCGGTCCCTGGCCGGATGCGGCGACCCCCGCGGCGTCCATAGCGTTGCAGGCATGACTTCACCAATCTCCTTGCAGCACAACCAAACCCAGCCGGTGCTGGCGATGCACCGCGTCTCCAAGCTCTACGGCGAGGGCAGCGGTCGCGTGGCCGCGCTCGACGAGGTGAGCGTCACGATCCCCCGCGGCGGCTTCACCGCGATCATGGGACCGTCCGGGTCCGGCAAGTCGACGTTCATGAACGTGGCTGCGGGCCTCGACGACGCCACGAGCGGCGAGGTCGTCCTCGCCGGGCAGCCGCTGTCGCAGCTCGGGGACGAGGGACGGACCGTCCTGCGCCGCGAGCAGGTGGGCTTCGTCTTCCAGGCATTCAACCTCGTGCCGACCCTGTCGGCGCTGGAGAACATCCTGCTCCCCTTCGACCTCGCCGGGCGCCAGGTCAGTCCCGACCAGCGGCAGTGGATCGACCAGCTCGTCCACACCCTCGGCCTGGCCGAGCGGATCAGCCACCGGCCCAGCGAGCTCTCGGGTGGGCAGCAGCAGCGTGTCGCCATCGCGCGCGCCCTGGCGAGCCAGCCGGCGATCATCTTCGCCGACGAGCCGACCGGCAACCTCGACTCCCGCAGCTCCCGCGAAGTCCTGACACTGCTGCGCACCGCCAGCCGCGAGTACGGCCAGACCATCGCCATGGTCAGCCACGACCCGGTCGCCGCGTCCTACGCCGACCGCATCCTCGTCATCGCCGACGGCCGCATCGTCGGCGACCACGGCCCGCTCACGCCGCAGCAGATCTCCGACCTGCTCATCGGCTTCGAGGTCGGGGCACCGGCATGAGCCACAAGAACCTCGCACTGGGGTCGCTTCGCGAGCTCGGCACGGTCGGCCTCGTCGCCGGGCTGTGCGGCACGTATGCCGCGACCCTGATCATGGCCTCCTCGATCCTCGGTTCCCTCGGCGGGGACGGCGAGGGCACCGTCGGGCTCATGCTCCTGACGGTCGCCAGCGTGTTCATCCTGATCGCCCTCTACGTGGGCGCCGTCGTCATCGTCAACGCCGTCGACACCGTCATCTCCGGCCGGCTGCGGCACATCGCGCTGCTGCGGCTGCTCGGGGCGAGCGCGCGCAGCCTGCGCCGTTCGGTCATGGTCGGCACCGCCACGGTCGGCGCCGTCGGTGCCGCCGCCGGGCTCGTCGTCGGCACGCTGCTCACCGACGCGGTGCGCATGGTCCTCGTCGCCCGGGAAACCCTCCCCGAGGCCGACTACCCCGTCGGCAGCGCGCTCCTAATCGTCGCCTTCGTCCTCATCACCCTGTCGGCAACGGCCGCGGGATGGCTGGGATCGCGCGTGGTCCTGGGAGTCTCGCCGGCGACGGCACTGGCCGGCACCACGGCATACCGTCGTGTCCCCCTGCGGCGGTCGGTCTGGCGGGGTGTGCTGGGAGTCCTGTTCTTCGTCGGCGGCTTCGCCGTCCTGGCGCTCGGTGCATTGGTCGGCGAGTCGTCGCCCGCCGGCTTCCTCATCGCGTTCTTCGGCGCGGCGGGTTCGGCCACGGGGCTGCTCATCGGCGCGCGGTTCGTCATCCCCCGGGTGGTGTCGACGTTCAGCCGCCTGCTCGGCCGCGACCCGTCCAGCCGGATCGCGCGACGCAACGCCGTCCTCGACCCGCTGCGCACCACGCGCTCGACCATGGGCCTGGTCATCGGCGTGACGCTGGTGACGACCTTCGCCTCCGGCATGCGCGCGCTCAGCGACTCGGTCACCGCATGGGACCTCGACCCCCAGAGCCTCGTTCAGGCCACACAGGTCCTCAGCGTCGCGACGACCGTGCTGATCTGCATCATCGTCATCTCCTCGGTCATCGCGGCCGTCGGCTTCGTCAGCACGATGTCACTCACCGTCCTGCAGCGGCACCGTGAGATCGGGCTGCTGCGCGCCTTGGGCTTCACCCGCTCGCAGGTGCGGACGATGATCACCAAGGAGTCCGTCGCGCTCTCGGCGTCGGCGGTGCTGTTCGGCATCGCCCTCGGACTGGTCTACGGCACCCTCGGGGCGCAGTCCCTCGTGGGTGCGATGACGCCGGGGGTCGTGTGGGGTATGCCGCTTCCGGCCCTGGTCGTGATCGCGTTCGCTGGTCTGGTGCTGGTGCTGGTGGCGTCGCGCGGTCCCGCCCGACGCGCGGTCGCGGTGACTCCCGTCGAGGCCCTGCGCATCGAGGCCTGAGCTCTCCCCCACCCCGACCTGTTGCCAGCCGCTCGGCACGCGGCCCCCAGAACGCGCCAGTACGCCGCCTCACCGGCAACGAGTGACGTCCAGGTGGCCACCGGACCCTGTGGACAAGCCAACGGCCACCAGTTGGATCGCTGCTTCACTGGCCCGATGGGAACAGGGAGGGATGAGGATCAGCCGCCGATCTCGACGTTGGACGCCGAAATTCGTTCTGCTGCAACAGACTCAGCCCGCGAGGCCACTCTTGCAGCTCGGGCACAGGCTCTCTTCGCCGAGGTCCGGCGACTTGAGCTGCTCGTCGAAGAGCGTCGTCATCGCGCCCTCGACGAGGCTCGGGACGTGGCGCGGTTGGAGCGTGTCTCCTGGACGCGTGGCTTGGCGAATTTTCGGGGCCGCCTCTATCGGGAACTCGACCAAGAGAGCGCCGAGGCGTCCGCGGCTCGTGACGCCCTGAGCGATGCTGAGGCGAAGCTGTCGCAGTTGCGACAGGAGCGGGATACGGTCGTGGCGCAGGCCAAGCAGGTCCAGGGCGCGTCGGATCGCCTGGGCGAAGCGATGGCGGCCAAGGACGCCGCGCTACGCGCATCAGGATCCTCAGTGGGACTCCGCCTGGCTCAGCTGGCAGCACAGAGGGCGACAGCAACTGTGGAGCTGTCGCACCTCGATCACGTCGTGGCCACGGGTGAGGCTGCCGACCTGGACTTGGGCCGTGCCCTGGACGCCGTCCGGTCCACCGACGTGTGGGCGTCGGTGGACAGCGTCGGCGGCGGCTTTCTGGCGTCGATAGCCAAGTACGAACGACTCAAGAGTGCCCAGCGTGTCCTGGCCAGCGCGCGAGCGAGCATCGACCGATTTCGCGCCGAGCTGCGCGGCACGACGCTGCCGCGGGTTCCGGATCTCTCCGTCGGCACGACAGCAAAGGTCATCGACATCCTCGCGGACAACCTGCTCAGTGACCTGGCTGTGCAGCAGCAAGTGCGCGGTGTCGCCGCCGAGCTCGAGGACACTCGACGACAGGTTCAGCGGGCGCTCGACGAGGTGCGTCGGAAGGCTGCCGACGCCCGGGCCCTGCTGGTCGGCCTGGATGATGAGCGCCGTGCCCTGCTCATGCCGGAATGACCCCCCGCACTTCGGGCCACCCACGCTTGATCCGCACCGCCACACCGAGCCGCAGTGGCCGGAAGTCGAAGACCGCCAGCGCTTCGGGCCACCCACGCTTGATCCGCACCGGCACACCGAGCCGCAGTGGCCGGAAGTGCGCGCAGGCCCGCAGGGTCAGCCGCCGAGGTTCACGGGCTTGACGAGGTCGGCATAGATCAGCAGCACCGACATGACGATGAGGACCGACGACACGGCATATGCCACGGGCAGGGCCTTGGCGACATCGACGTGGCCGGGGTCGGGCCGCCGAAGCAGCCGCGCCACCGAACGCTTGAGCCCCTCCCAGAGGGCTCCGGCGACGTGCCCACCGTCCAGCGGCAGCAGTGGCACCAGGTTGAAGACGAACAGGGCCAGGTTGAGCGACACCAGGAGGCTGAGCAGGAAGACGAACGGGTTGATGCCGTTCGGGCCACCGATCCACGAGATGTCGCCGGATGCCGCTTCGCCAGCCATCCTGCCGACGCCGACGACCGACACGGGGCCGTTCGGGTCGCGCTCGCCCTCCCCGAAGGCGGCCTGGGCCACGCCGGCCATCTTCTGCGGGATCCGCAGGATCACCCCGGCGGTCGCCTTGAGCTGCTCGCCGACGATGGCCGGAACAGCGGTCGGTGACTGGCGCTCGAAGGCGATCGGGGCCTGCGAGGAGATGCCGATGAAGCCCGCGTCGACCGTCACCGGCTGGCCGGAGGAGTCGACCACGGGCCTGCCGTCGGCGCCCACCTGCTGCACGGAGTTCTTGATCGGGGTGACCGACAGAGTCGTCCTGGCGCCGTCGCGCTCCACGACGACCGGGGTGGCCTGGTCGATGCGGGGCCGCACCAGCCGCGACACGTCACTCGTGCGCTGCACCGGCTGGCCGTTGATGGAGACGATGCGGTCGCCCGGCTTGAACCCGGCCTTGAGGGCCGGCGTCTGCGGGTCGGTCGAGGCACACGTGGTCTTGGTGGCCGCCTCGCTCGCTGGCACGACACACTGGCTGACGGCCGCGACGCTCGCACCGTCCTTGGGTGTGGCCACGCCGTAGAGCGTCACGATCCCGGTGAGCAGCACCACCGCGATCAGCAGGTTCATGAAGGGCCCGCCGAGCATGACGACGACCTTCTTCCACACCGGCAGCTTGTAGAACACGCGGTCCTCGTCGCCGGGCTTGATCTCCTCGAGGCTCAGCTGCCGCGCCTCGTCGGCGAGCTGGGAGAACCGGCCCGTCGACGACACCCGCAACGTCCCCGGCTCGTCGCCCTTGCGCGGCGGGAACATGCCGATCATCCGGATGTACCCGCCCAGCGGGATCCACTTGATGCCGTACTCGGTCTCGCCGCGCCTGCGCGACCACACGGTCGGCCCGAAGCCCACCATGTACTGCGTCACCTTGACGCCGAACTTCTTGGCGGGCACCAGGTGCCCGATCTCGTGCAGGCCGATGGAGACGCCGACGCCGAGCGCGATGAACAGCACCCCGAGCACGTAGAGCAGGATCGTCATCACCGCACCCCCTGCGTCGCCACGTCGTCCGTCGTCAAGCCCAACACCTTTCGTGCGCGTCCGCGAGCCCAGGCATCGGCCCGCAACACGTCCTCAACGGACAGCTCACCCGAATCGATCCCCGACCCGGCGTGCTCCTCCACGACGCGCGCCACGGTGTCGACGATGTCGACGAACCCGATGTGCCCGTCGTGGAACGCGTCGACCGCCACCTCGTTGGCCGCGTTGTAGACCGCCGGATACGTCCCCCCAGCCACGCCGACCTGCCGCGCCAACCGCACCGCGGGGAACGCCTCGTCGTCCAGCGGCTCGAACTCCCAGCTCTGCGCCTTCGTCCAGTCGACCGGCTCGTCGACGTCGGCGAGCCGGTCCGGCCACGACAGCCCGAGCGCGATCGGCACGAGCATCCGCGGCGGGCCGGCCTGGGCGATGGTCGACCCGTCGACGAACTCGACCATCGAGTGGATCAGCTGCTGCGGGTGCACGACGACCTCGATCGCCTCGAACGGGATGTCGAAGAGCAGGTGCGCCTCGATCACCTCGAGCCCCTTGTTGACCAGGGTGGCCGAGTTGGTCGTGATGACCCGGCCCATCGAGAAGTTCGGGTGCGCGAGTGCGTCGGCCGGCGTCACGTCCCGCAGCGACTCACGGGACCTCCCGCGGAAGGGCCCACCGCTGGCGGTCACGACCAGCCGCCGCACCTCAGCACGCTGGCCGCCGCGCAGGCTCTGGGCGATGGCGGAGTGCTCGGAGTCGACCGGCACGATCTGGTCCGGTCCCGCGGCCGCCTTGACGAGCGGCCCACCGACGATGAGCGACTCCTTGTTGGCCAGCGCGAGCGTCGAGCCCTGCGCGAGCGCCGCGAGCGTCGGTCGCAGCCCGATCGAGCCGGTGATCCCGTTGAGCACCACGTCGGCGCCGGATCCCGCGGCCGTCACCGCGGCGTCGTCCCCGACCACGATGGCAGGCCGGTATGCCGCGCGGCCGGCCGCCGCGGCATACGCACCGATCGCCTCGGCGACCGCTTCATGGGTGCCGCGGGCGACCGCGGCGAGGTCCACGTCGAAGGCGACCGCCTGCTCGGCGAGCAGGTCGAGGTTGGATCCCGCGGACAGCGCGGTCACCCGGAACCGGTCGGGGTTGCGGGCGATCACGTCCAGCGCCTGGGTGCCGATCGAGCCGGTCGAGCCGAGCACGGCGACGCTGCGAGGTGTGGTCACTCGTCCATTGTCACCCATCGGCGCCGTGGCGCTGACGCGGCCGTCAGCGGCCGTCGGCGCCATCAGCGGCCGTCGGCGCCGTCAGCGGTCGACGACGGTCGCGGCGAAGGTCGGCTTCTCGGCCTCGACGTCGTCGAGCACCTGGATGATCGCGACATACGCATCGGGGTGGTCGGCGCGCAGGCGGGCGGTGCCGTCCCAGATCACGTGCACGGGAGCGGGCGCGTCGTGCACGAAGGTGAGCAGGCAGTCGAACAGTGCGTCGAGGTTGTGCCCGTACCACTGCGGAAAGTCCAGGGCCTGACCGAAGAGCCGCAACGAGTCGCGCTTGTCCGCCCCCGCCGGCACGACGTGGGCATCGACGCCCTCGCGCTGCAGCGAGCGCACGAGGTCGGCGATGGCGGTCTCGGGCCCCAGCTGGGTGGTCATGGCTCCTCCAGGATGACCGAGAACGAGTCGTAGTGGTCGTCGGTCCAGTAGAGCTCCCCCTGCTGGCCGGTGACGATGCGACGGGCGCCGCGGTCGCCCTCGCCGGGGGTCGGCACGGTGTACTCGCGGTAGTAGCCGCGCTGCTTGGCCGGCAGGATCCGCTCACGGTTCTGGAAGACGACGCCGTCGCGGTCGTAGGGGAACGGACCACCGGCATCGATGAGGTCGAGTGTCCTGCGTGCCTCCGGGGGCAGGTCAGCGACCGAGACGCGTGGCAATCCGCTGGTGTCGCCACGGGTGGGCGGTCGTGGTGTCGCGGCACCGTTGCTCGGCACGACCGCGGTCGCGCTGGTGCGCGGGCGGTCGCCGCTGCCCGTCTCCTCGGATCCGCCTCGTTCGGCCCACCACCACAGACCCAGGACGAGCACGAACCCCAGCACGAGCAGCAGCGTTCGCACCGTGCGCTGTTGCTGCGCCGACCTCCCTGCCACGGCGGCCGTCCCTACGGCGCGATGCCGACGTACGTGGTCTCGAGGTACTCCTCGATGCCCTCGAAGCCACCCTCGCGCCCGAAGCCGGACGCCTTGACCCCACCGAACGGCGCGGCCGGGTTGGAGATGATGCCCTGGTTGACGCCGATCATGCCGTACTCGAGGCCCTCGCTGACCCGGATGACCCGACCGACGTCCTGGGTGAAGACGTAGCTCGCCAGGCCGTACTCGGTGCTGTTGGCCTTGCGGATCGCCTCGGCCTCGGTGCGGAAGGTCGTGATCGGCGCGACGGGCCCGAAGATCTCCTCGGTCATCATGCGGGCGTTCATCGGCACGTCGGTGATGACGGTCGGCTCGAAGAAGTAACCCCGCCCCGACACCTGCTTGCCACCGGTCACGACGGTTGCTCCCTTGGCGGTCGCGTCGGCGACCAGCTCGGAGACACCGTCACGGGCCTTGCCGTCGATGAGCGGCCCGACGTCGACGCCCTTCTTGGTGCCCTTGCCGACGGTGAGCGCGGCCATCTTCGCGGCGAACTTGCGGCCGAACTCCTCGGCCACCGACTCGTGCACGAGGAACCGGTTGGCCGCCGTGCACGCCTCGCCGATGTTGCGCATCTTGGCCAGCATCGCGCCCTCGACGGCGCGGTCCAGGTCGGCGTCCTCGAAGACGAGGAAGGGCGCGTTGCCGCCCAGCTCCATCGAAACCCGCAGCAGCTGCTCGGCGGACTGCTCCACGAGCCGGCGTCCGACCCCGGTCGAGCCGGTGAAGGTCAGCTTGCGCAGCCGTGGGTCGCGGATGAGCGGCTCCATCACCTCGCCGGTGCGGTCGGTGGTCACGACGTTGAGGACACCCGGCGGCAGGCCGCAGTCCATGAGCAGCTGGGCGAGCGCCAGCATGGTGAGTGGGGTCTGGCTCGCCGGCTTGACCACCATGGTGCAGCCGGCGGCGATGGCGGGCCCGATCTTGCGGGTCCCCATGGCCAGCGGGAAGTTCCACGGCGTGATCATGAGCGTCGGCCCGACCGGCTTCTTCATCGTCAGCAACCGGGTCGCACCGTTGGGCGCCACCGACCAGCGGCCGTGGATGCGCACCGCCTCCTCGCTGAACCAGCGGAAGAACTCGGCGCCGTACGCGACTTCTCCCGCCGACTCGGCGAGGGTCTTGCCCATCTCGAGCGTCATCAGCATCGCGAACTCGTCGGCGCGTTCGCTGATCTGCTCGAAGGCCGCGCGCAGGATCTCACCGCGGTCGCGCGGCGCCGTCGTGGCCCAGTCCGCCTGCGCAGCAACGGCTGCGTCGAGGGCAGCCCGGCCGTCGGCGACGGTCGCGTCGGCCACCCGCGCCAGCGTCGCGCCGCTCGACGGGTCCTCGACCGCGATGGTCGTGCCGTCGCTGGCGTCACGCCACGTGCCTCCGATGAGGAGCTGCTTGGGGACCGACTCGAGCAGTGCCTTCTGCGTGGGTGCCATCAGTGGTTACCTCCGTCGTCCTTGGTGCCCGGTATGCCGGGTGCTTGCGTGGGCGCGTCCCCGGCGGTCGCGTCGTTGGTCTGGTGGGTGTGGTGGTGCGGGATGTGGCCTTGCGGGATGGCCCCGTTGCGACCCGACAACAGCGGCAGCGAGGGGTCCCACCGGGTGCCGTCGCGCTCGTCCTTGCGTTTGCGGGCAATGGCCGAAAGTGCTTCGAGCACAACGCGGTTCGCGAGGGCGGCGGTGATGTCGGCGTGGTCGTAGGGCGGGCTGACCTCCACGACGTCGACGCCCACGACGGGCAGCTCGAGGCAGATGCGGCGCACCGAGTCGAGCAGCTGCCGTGCGCTGAGGCCGCCGGGTTCGGGGGTGCCGGTGCCGGGCGCGTGTCCGGGGTCGCACACGTCGATGTCGACGGAGAGAAAGACGCCCTCGCACTCGTCGGTGGCGATGGCAAACGCGTCGGTCAGCACCTCGTCGAGACCTCGGTGCACGATCTCGGTCATCTCGAACGAGCGCATCTGCTGCTCGGCCATCCAGTCGAGCGTCTCCGGCGGCGGCCAGTAGCCGCGCAGCCCCACCTGGAGGAACCGGTCACCACGCAGTGCACCCGACTCGATGAGCCGCCGCATCGGCTGCCCGTGTCCCCACAGCGACCCGAACTCGATGTCGCCGGTGTCGGCGTGGGCGTCGAAGTGGATCATCGAGATTCGTCCGTGCCCGATGACGTTGGCCACGCCCTTGGCATCGGGGTAGGCGATCGAGTGGTCACCGCCCAGAACCACCGGGATCGCCCCGGCGCGGGCGACCTTCTCCACGGCCGCCTCGAGGGCCGGGAGGGCCGTCTCGATGTCGCCGGAGTACATCTCGACGTCACCGGCGTCGACGACCTTGAGGTCGACGAGCCCGTCGGTGCGCAGCGCCAACGAAGGGCGTGAGCCGTCGTGGGGCAGGTAGTCCGTCATCCGGATCGCCTGCGGCCCGAACCGCGTTCCGGCGCGGTGCGAGGTGCCGCCGTCGAAAGGCGCACCGAGGATCACGACGTCGGCGCCGGCATACGTGCTCTCGTCGTCGAGGTCGCAGCGTTCGACGCCGAGGAAGGTGAAGTCGGGTCCGTACTGCTGTCCGTAGCGCGCCACGAAGCCCAACCTAGTGCCCGCCCCGGCACGACGGCAGCCCGGTCACCGCGCTGGGATGACCGGGCTGCCAAGGCCCTGTGGGTGGGAAGCGCCGCGTCAGCGGCGGCCCAGCCCCAGGGCGCGCGAGATGGTGAAGAACAGGTCGGTCTGGTCGGTCAGACCGACGACGTTCGCCGCCTGCGGGCCGTACCCCGCCACCCGCAGCTGGGAGCCGGTGTGCTGCTGCGAACCACCAGCCGGAGCGGTGCCGTAGCTGATGGTGAGCGGCGAGCCGTCCTTGGTCAGCAGGTTGGCCGTGATGCCGGGCGTGGTCGAACCACCCTCGACGATCTGGCTGGTGTGCGCGTGGTCTGCCGTCACCAGGACGGTGGTGTTGCCGTCCTTCTTGGCGAAGTCGAGCGCCACCTGCACGGCCTCGTCGAGGTCGATCGCCTCGCCGATCTGGCCGCAGGCGTTGGCCGCGTGGTCCTGCTTGTCGATGCTCGCGCCCTCGACCTGCAGGAAGAACCCGGTGCCGCCCTGCGCACCCTTCTTGTCCTTGCCCTTGCCGTGCTTGCCCTTGTTGTCCTTGCCCTTGCCGTCCTTGCCGGTGGTGTCGAGCAGCTCGATCGCCTTGGCGGTCATGTCGGCGAGCTTCGGCTGGGTGGCGGGACGATCCGGGTTCGGGGTGCAGCGAGCCGGGGCAGCGGCGCCGCCGGTCGGGGTGGCCTTGGGGCCGACCCAGCGGACCGGCATGTTGCCGCTCGCGAAGAGGCCGAGCAGCGGCTGCTGCTGGTCGGCCTTGGTCACCGCCGCGAGCCCAGCCGCGTCGGTCACGGTCCGGTAGCCGCGGGCGTCCGCCTGCTGCGCAAGAGTGCGACCGGCATACTCACCGGCCTTGGCCGTCTCGGCGAAGGTGGCAGCGCCGCCACCGAGGGTGACGTCCGGTCGCGTCTTGAGCATCTGCTCGGTGATCGAGCCGGGGCCGCCGTTCTCCAGCGCCGCCTCCGGGCAGGTGGTGCTGGTCTTGGTGGGGCCGTAGCAGGAACGAGCGGAGATGTGCGAGACCTGGACCGCCGGCGTCGCGTCCTGGATCTCCGACGTCGTGACGTTGCCGGTCTTGAGGCCGCGCTTCTTGGCCAGCTCCAGCAGGGTCTCCTGCGGCTTGCCCTTGATGTCGACGGACACGGCGTTGTCATAGGTCTTGGTGCCGGTGGCCCACGCGCTGCCCGTGGCGGCCGAGTCGGGCGCGTAGTCCGGCTTGCCGTCCTTGGTGAGTGAGTAGGTCGTGTACTGACCGGTCAGGGGCAGGGCGTCGATGCCGGGCAGGCGGCCGGCCGCGCCGTACTCGTAGTAGCGGGCCGAGGTGATCTCGGAGTCACCCATGCCGTCACCGATGAGCAGGATGACGTTCTTGGCCCTGCCACCGTCGAGGGCCTTCGTGACGGACTTGGTCTGGTCGCCCTGGAGGCGCTGGGCGCCACCGTGGGCGGCGAGGTTGGCACCGGCGTATGCCGTGGTGCCGACGAGGGCGAGGGTGCCGACCGCGACCACGGCAAAGGTCGAGCGGCGAGCCAGTCTGGTGCGAAGTGTCATGCGCCCACCTCAACGGGCGCAGGTTAACAACTGACGAAGAGGGCGTGCAGCCTTCACGAATGTCGGGCTCCACTTCTAGGCTCGCCACCGCGAGGCCCCGCCCCGGGGCGTCCCGAGCAAGGAGTGCGCACCATGGCCATGAAGCTCAACCCCTACCTCACCTTCGACGGCACGGCTCGCGAGGCGATGGAGTTCTACAAGTCGGCGCTCGGCGGCGAGCTGACGATCAGCACGTTCGGAGAGTTCGGCGCACCCGAGGGTGTCAACCCCGACGGTGTCATGCATGCCCAGCTCGAGTCCGACGCCGGCTTCACGCTCATGGCGTCCGACACCCCGCCCGGCCAGCCCGCCAGCACCGGCAGCTCCATCTCGGTCAGCCTGTCCGGTGACGACACCGACGCGCTGCGCGGCTACTGGGACGCGCTCTCTCAGGGTGGCACCGTGGTGATGCCACTGGAGAAGCAGATGTGGGGCGACGAGTTCGGCATGCTGACCGACCGCTTCGGCACGGCCTGGATGGTCAATATCGCCGGTGAGGGAAACCAGCAGCAGGGCTGAGAGTCCGGCACGCTCACGCCTCACGCCTCACGACTCACGCCGAAAGCCTCTGCTCTCGCTGGCTCCGCGCCCGGTCAGGGCGCGGAGCCGGTGGTCAGGACGGCCGGGTCCCGAACTTGACCGACACCGTGCGGGCCTGGCCGTTGGCGTTGACGACCGTCAGCTCCACCTCCGTGCCGGGCTTGCGTTCGCGGACCTGTGCCACCAGGGCCAGTGCATCGGCCACCACCTCGTCACCCACCTTGGTCACTGAGTCGCCCTGCTTGAGACCGGCCTCTGCGGCCGGCGTGCCGGGCGCCACCGAGACGATGCGGGCGACCTGCTTGGTGGTGCCGTCGATCTTGACCACGGCGTTCTCCGGGGTGACCCCGAGATAGGCGTGCTGCACCCTGCCGGTAGCGATCAGCTCCTGTGACACCCACTGCGCCTGCGTGGCCGGAATCGCGAAGCCCAGACCGATGCTGCCACCCTGCTGCCCCTCCGCCGCGCCCAGCGAGGCGATCGAGGAGTTGATGCCGACGAGCTGACCGGCGCCGTTGATCAGGGCCCCGCCGGAGTTGCCCGGGTTGACGGCCGCATCGGTCTGGATCGCGTTCGTCACGACCGGGATCGCCCCTGATGAACCGCCCTCCCCCTGGGTCGTGACCGGCCGGTCCAGGGCGCTGACGATGCCGAGGGTGACGGTGTCGGACAGGCTCAGCGGGTTGCCGAGGGCCATCACCGGGTCGGCCACCTGGAGCTTCTCCGAGTCGCCGAACTCCATGGGCTGTACGCCCTGCGGGACGCTCGCCAGCTTGATGACCGCCAGGTCGGTCGACGGGTCGTTGCCGACCAGCTCTGCCGGCACCACCGTGGCGTCCTCGAAGGACACCTGCACCGCGGCGCCACGCGCGGCGGCTGCGACCACGTGGTTGTTGGTGAGCACGTGCCCGCGGCTGTCGATCACCACCCCGGACCCCTCCCCGCCGGAGCCTTGGCTGTCCCGGACCGAGATGCTCACCACGCTGGGTGCCGCCCGGGTGGCGACCGCGGTCCAGGCGGACGACCCGATCGCACCGGCACCGCCGGAGGCGTCGGACGTCGCCGAACCGCTGGAGGTCGACGAGCTGCTCGACGCCGAGCTGCTCGTCTGCGCACCGTTCGAGGTCATCGTGGACCGAGGTGCACCGTCCAGGGTGCACGCTGCCAGCCCACCGGTCAGGACGATGCCCGAGAGGTAGATCCCGACCCTGCGGGCCCTGCCCGGGCGTGCCCCGCTCGGGCGTGCTCCGCTCGAGCGTGCCCCGTCACCCGTGTCACCCGTGCTTGACGATTGTGCCGACCACCGCGTCATCTGGCCCTCCTCCGGCCGCGAGCCCAGCCCCTCCACGAGTCACCGTATGTCCGGGACTGCGATTCCGCGCGCGGAGCGGCCGGGCGACTGGTGGCCGGCTACCGCCTGCGGCTGTTGCCGATCACCTGGCCGGCCACCACCAACGCCACGGCGATGACGAACATCGAGAACCCGATCACGTTGGCCTGAGCCGGAATGCCGCGCAGGTAGGACACGTAGACGAACTTCGGGAACGTCGTCTCGTCCCCGGAGACGAAGTTCGTGATGATGAAGTCGTCGAACGACAGCGAGAAGGACAGCAGAGCCGCACCGACGATGCCGGGCAGGACCAACGGGAAGGTGACCCGCCAGAAGGTGCCGCCCGGGCCGGCATACAGGTCCTGCGCCGCCTCCTCCAGACGCGGGTCGAGTGACTGCAGGCGCGCCTTCACCGTCACCACGACGAAGCTGATGCAGAACATGATGTGGGCGATGACGATGGTCCAGAACCCCAGCCGCAGGCCGAACCGCGAGAAACCCTGGACGAAGATCGTCAGCAGGCTCGCACCGAGCACGATCTCGGGTGTCGCCATAGGGATGAAGATCAGCACGTTGCTCGTCGACCGACCACGAAACCTGTGTCGTACCAACGCAAAGGCGAGCATTGTGCCGAGGATCGTCGCGACCACGGTGGCGATGCCGCCGACCTTGAGCGAGGTCACCAGCGCGTCGCACACACCCGGCGCCCCGCACGGGTTCTTCCAGTGCTTGAGCGTCGGGCCCGCGTCGCCGTTCCAGACGATGTTGGACTTGCGGTAGTCGTTGAAGGAGAAGACGAACGTGTACGCCACCGGCACGAAGAGGTAGAGCAGCACCACGATGGCCGCGATGATGGCGAACCGGTTCGCGAACCACGTGCGGACCCGCTGGGCCACTGCAGGTCGGTAGCCGCTGTCGGTGGAAGCGGTCATCAGAGCAGCTCCTCGGTCCCGAAGCGGCGGATGTAGAGGAACACCATGGCCAGGATCAGCGCCATCAACGTGAACGACAGCGCCGCTGCCACCGGGAAGCCACCGAGCACCTTGAAGAACTGGCTCTCGATGACGTTGCCCACCATCTTGGTGCTGCGGTCCGAGCCGAGCAGGTCGGCGTTGACGTAGTCACCGGCCGCGGGGATGAACGTCAGCAGCGTCCCCGCGATCACGCCGGGCATCGACATCGGCAGCGTCACCGTGCGAAACGTGGTGAAACCATTGGCATACAGGTCTCCCCCGGCCTCGATGACGCGGGCGTCCGCGCGCTCGAGCGAGGCGTAGATCGGCAGCACCATGAAGGGCAGGAAGTTGTACGTCAGGCCGGCGACGACCGCCATCCACGTCTCGGTGATGTGGCCACCCGGGAGCAGGTGCAGGAAGTTCAGGGTCGAGGCGACCGGCCCGTCGTCGGCGAGGATCTGCCGCCAGGCGATGGTCCGCAGGATGAACGACGTGAAGAACGGCGCGATGACGCAGATCATCATGACGCCCCGCCACTTGCCCGCCTTGAAGGCCATGGCGTACGCCAGCGGGTAGGCCAGGATGAACGCGAACACCGTGGCCAGCCCGGCATACAGCAACGACCGTCCGAAGTGCCCGGCGAACTCGGTGAGCGCGGTCGCGTAGTTGCCGACGTTGACGTCGCGGTAGTAGTACCCCGGGTAGCCGGGGAACCCGGACTGCAGCGACACCGTGAAGAGCTGCACCAGCGGGACGACGAAGAACAGCAGCAGCCACAGTCCGCCGGGCAGGAGCAGCAGGTATGCCGTCCACGACCGTTTGCGTGGACCTCCCCCGGGTGCCGGGTCGGCGTGGGTCGTGCCACCGCCCGCGACGTGGGCCGAGGCGACGGTCATGACGGCACCGTCAGTGCGTCCGGCCTGGCGTCGGGCTCGTCTCCGGTAGCGGCGTCCTGCGTCGAGCGGGCAGCGGCGGGGTCGGCGTTGGTCGCCGCGGCGGCCTCGGCGTCGTTGACCGGCACGCCGAACGCGTGCCCGGAGTCCCATTCGAGCCAGACCTCGTCGCCCGGGCGCAGGTGGTTGCGTTCGACGTCGAGGTTCTGCTCGTAAACGGCCCACGTGGTGCCGGACGCCACCGTGACGAGGAACTGGGTCGCGACGCCGGTGAAGCTCACGTCGACGACCGTGGCCCGGACGTCGTTGCCGGCGCCCTCGGGCCGTGCGTCACGGATCCGCACCTTCTCCGGACGCACGCCGAACGTGATGGCGCCGTCGCGAACGACACTGCGGGACTTGGGGATTCGCACGGTGGTCCCCGCCACCTCGACGACGAGGTCGTCGCCGTCGCTGCCGGTCACGACTCCGTCGCCGAGGTTGGACTGCCCGAGGAAGTTCGCCACGAACGACGTCTTCGGCAGGTCGTAGAGCACCTCCGGGTGCCCCATCTGCTCGATCCGCCCGTGGTTCATCACAGCGACCGTGTCGGCCATAGTCATGGCCTCCTCCTGGTCGTGCGTGACGTGGATGAACGTCAGCCCGACCTCGGTCTGGATCCGCTTGAGCTCCACCTGCATCTGCCGGCGCAGCTTGAGGTCGAGGGCACCGAGCGGCTCGTCGAGCAACAGCACCTCTGGCCGGTTGACCAGGGCCCGCGCGACCGCGACCCGCTGCTGCTGCCCACCCGAGAGCTGCGACGGCTTGCGCGCCGCGAGGTGGGTCATCTGCACCAGCTCGAGCGCGTCGTCGGCGAGCTTCAGCGCGTCGGCCTCACCCCGGCGTTTCGGCCCGAAGGCCACGTTGTCGCGGATCGTGAGGTGCGGGAAGAGCGCGTAGCTCTGGAACACCGTGTTGACGGGCCGCTCGTAGGGGCGCGAACCGGTGAGGTCGGTCTCGCCGATGAGGATGCGGCCACCCGTGGGTTGTTCCAGGCCGGCCACCATGCGCAGGGTCGTCGTCTTCCCGCAGCCGGACGGTCCGAGGAGGGCGAAGAACGACCCGCGCGGCACCTCCAGGCTGAGGTCGTCGACCGCGGTGAAGTCACCGAACTCCTTGGTGACACCCGAGATCCGCAGGTTCCCCTTCGCCTCCCGGAACCCGCGCGAGGCCTTGGTGCCGTTGCCACCGAAGATGCCCATCAGTTGCCCACCACCTTCGCCCAGGCGGCGCTGTAGTCGGCGTCCTCCTGAGGGGTCAGGGCCCGGAAGCCCTTGATGTTGTTGTCCTTCAGGTATGCCGCACTGGGGAAGATGAACGGGCTCTTCGCGAGGTCGGGGTCGATCTTCTCCATCTCGGCCTGTGCGCCCTGGACGGGGCAGACGTAGTTGACGTACGCCGCCACTTCGGCCGCCACCTCGGGTTGGTAGTAGTAGTCCATCAGCGCCATGGCGTTCTTCCGGTGCGTCGAGGTGATGGGGATCATCATGTTGTCGCTCCAGAGCATCCCGCCGCTCTCGGGGATCCGGAACTGCCAGTTGTCGTTCTCGGTCTCGGCGCGCAGCACGAACAGGTCGCCGCTCCACACGATGCCGGCGATGGCGTTGCCGGACTTGAGGTCCTCGAGGTAGCTGTTGCCCTTGACCCGCCGGATGTAGCCGTCGGCGATGCGCTTGTCGATCTCGGCGGTCGCGGCCTCGAACTGCTGCTTGCCGAACCCCTGCGAGGGATCCACGCCCTGGCTCAGCATGATGAGCCCGAGGGTGTCGCGGAACTCGCTGAGCACCACGATCCGGCCCTTGAGGTCAGGTGCCCACAGGTCGTCGAGGGTCTTGAGGTCGCGCCCGACCTTGCTGCGGTCGTAGCCGATCCCGGCAAACCCGCTCTGCCACGTCAACGAGTGCTCGCGCCCGGGGTCGAACGAGACGTCCTTGAGGGCGTCGAGCAGGTTGCTCGCGTGGGGCATCCGGATGAGCTCCAACGGCTGGCACAGCTGCTCACGGATCACCCGGTTGGCCATCCAGTCGGTGAAGACGAAGATGTCGCGGCCGATGTCCTGGCCGGCCCGCAGCTGCGGAGCGATCTTGTTGAAGTAGGAGTCGTTGTCGTCGACGTCCTCGGTGTAGGTCGCCTTGATGCCCGTCTTCTTGATGAATGCCTCGAGCGTCGGGTAGTTCTTCGCGTCCTCGTCGTAGTCGAGGTAGGCGGTCCAGTTGGCCCAGCGCACGACCTTCTCGGCGGCCGAGAGGTCCTGGGGCAGCTTCGCCGCGGCGATGCCGCCACCGGCCGGCGGCGCCGGTGGGGCGCACGCCGCGAGGGCGGCCGCAGCGCCACCGAGGAGCGCACCACCCATGAGGCTGCGCCGGGTGAGGGGACGACCGCGTGCGCTGGTGCGGGCGGCGCGGACCAACCCGCGGGTGACGGGGTCGGCAGGGGGACGCAGCGGCTTCATTGGCGCCTCATTCTCTGTGGGTCCCGGCCCCGGCCCCGGAGACCGGCGCCGCGCCCCGATGACGGGGTATGCCGCGGGCTCCGGTCCCCGGGTCGACCGAGGCTGGCTGGGTGGTGCGTCGCTGTGCGGGTGCTCAGCTGTCGATGTTGGCCATGACGTGCTTGATGCGGGTGTAGTCCTCGAAGCCGTACATCGACAGGTCCTTGCCGTAACCGGACTTCTTGAAGCCACCGTGGGGCATCTCGGCCACGAGCGGGATGTGGGTGTTGATCCACACGCAGCCGAAGTCGAGCGCCTTCGACACACGCATCGCGCGGCCGAAGTCCTTGGTCCACACGCTCGAGGCGAGGCCGTACTCGACGCCGTTGGCCCAGCGGATCGCCTCCTGCTCGTCGGTGAACTGCTGGACGGTGATGACGGGGCCGAAGATCTCGTCCTGGATCGCCTCGTCGTCCTGGCGCAGCCCGTCGAGCACCGTCGGCTCGAGGAAGAACCCGTCGCCCAGGTCGGACTTGCGCCGTCCGCCGGCGGCGACGCTCGCGTGGTCGGGCAGGCGGTCGAGGAAGCCCTGGATCCGCTCGAGCTGGTTGGCGTTGTTGACCGGTCCCAGCAGGGCGTCCTCGTCGTCCGGCATACCCACCTTGGCCTCGCCCTTGGCGAACTCACCCAGCGCGGCCACGAAGTCGTCGTGGATGCGCGGCGAGGCGAGCACCCGGGTGGCGGCGGTGCAGTCCTGCCCGGCGTTGAAGTAGCCGGCGGTTGCGATGCCCTCGACCGCGGCCTCGATGTCGGCGTCGTCGAAGACGATGACCGGCGCCTTGCCGCCCAGCTCGAGGTGGACCCGCTTGACGTCGCGGCTCGCACTCTCGGCCACCTGGATTCCGGCGCGCACCGAACCGGTGATGGCGACGAGCTGGGGCGTCGGGTGCTCGACGAGCGCACGCCCGGTCTCACGGTCACCGGTGATGACGTTGAAGGTGCCGGCGGGCAGGAACTCCGAGGCGATCTCGGCCATGAGCAGCGTGGTCTCGGGGGTGGTGTCCGACGGCTTGAGGACGACGGCGTTACCCGCGGCCAGCGCCGGGGCGATCTTCCACATCGCCATCATCATCGGGTAGTTCCACGGGGTCACCTGGCCGACGACGCCGATCGGTTCGCGTCGGATCCAGCTGGTGTGGCCGCGCATGTACTCCGCGGAGCTGCGGCCCTCGAGCACGCGTGCGGCGCCGGCGAAGAACCGCAGCTGGTCGACCATCGGCGGCACCTCCTCGCTCGCGGTGAGGGCCCACGGCTTGCCGGTGTTCTCGGCCTCGAGCTTGACGAACTCGTCGGCGCGCGCCTCGATCGCGTCGGCGAACTTGAGCAACGCCTGCTGGCGCTCACTCGGCGTGGTCTGGCCCCACTCCTCGAAGGCCTTGGAGGCCGCGCTGTATGCCGCGTCGACGTCGGCCTCGGTGGAGACGGGGGCCTTGGCGACGACCTGGGCGGTGGCGGGGTTGACGATGTCGGCGGTGGCGTCGGTCTGCGCGTCGACGTACTCACCGCCGACGAAGTTGCGCAAGGTGCGGGGGCTGGCGGCCGTGGCTGTCACTGACACTCCAAGTCGAGTCGGGTGCGGATTCCGTGCCTTCGCACTGTAGTCCCCGCAGATACGATTTCAACAGGTTCCGCCCCTGAAACTGTCCAAATCAATGCCCTTCTCAGTATTTGGCCACTGATTTCGTCGTGTTGCGACTTGCGCGAAACGGAACCGAGGGGACACCATGGCGTCGTGGCACGCACACCGAAGCCGGTCTCCGAGGTGAAGCTCGACGACGTCTCCAAGGCGATCATCGAGCTGCTCCAGGAGGACGGTCGTCAGGCCTACGCCACCATCGCCAAGCGGGTCGGTCTCTCCGAGGCCGCCGTCCGCCAGCGCGTGCAACGCCTCCTCGACCAGGAGGTCATGCAGATCGTCGCCGTCACCGATCCCCTCCAGGTCGGGTTCCGTCGCCAGGCGATGATCGGCATCCGCGTCGACGGCGACCTCACACCCGTCGCCGACGCGCTGACCGCCATGGACGAGGTCGCCTACGTCGTCACCACCGCCGGCTCCTTCGACGTGCTCGTCGAGGTCGTCTGCGAGGACGACGACGACCTGCTCCAGCTGCTGACCGGCAGCATCCGCACGCTTCCCGGCGTGCACAGCACCGAGACGTTCGTCTACCTGAAACTCAACAAACAGCACTACAACTGGGGTACCCGATGACCACCACGCCCACGCCCGCCACGACCAACGCCGCGCCGGGCACCACACCCGCCGGCACGGCATACGCCGACGCCGCCCGCGACCACCTCTGGATGCACTTCACCCGGCACTCCACCTACTACGACGGCGGGCAGGTGCCCGTCATCGTCAAGGGTGAGGGCCACAAGATCTGGGACGACCAGGGCAAGGAGTACATCGACGGCCTCGCCGGGCTGTTCGTCGTCCAGGTCGGCCACGGACGCGCAGAGCTCGCCGAGGCGGCGGCCAAGCAGGCCAAGGACCTCGCGTTCTTCCCGCTGTGGTCCTACGCCCACCCCAAGGCCATCGAGCTGGCCGAGCGGCTGGCTGCCGGCGCCCCCGGAGACCTCAACCGCGTCTTCTTCACCACCGGTGGTGGCGAGGCCGTCGAGACGGCGTGGAAGCTCGCGAAGCAGTACTTCAAGCTCAAGGGCAAGCCCACCAAGACCAAGGTGATCAGCCGCAACGTCGCCTACCACGGCACCCCGCAGGGCGCCTTGTCCATCACCGGCATCCCCGACGCCAAGGCCGTCTTCGAGCCGCTGGTGCCGGGCACGTTCAAGGTGCCGAACACCAACCTCTACCGGGCGCCGGAGCACCTGCGCGAGGACGAGAAGGCGTTCGGGCGCTGGGCCGCCGACCGCATCGCCGAGGCCATCGAGTTCGAGGGCCCGGACACGGTCGCAGCCGTCTTCCTCGAGCCGGTCCAGAACTCCGGCGGCTGCTTCCCGCCGCCGCCCGGCTACTTCGAGCGGGTCCGCGAGATCTGCGACGAGTACGACGTGCTGCTCGTGTCGGACGAGGTCATCTGCGCCTTCGGCCGCATCGGCTCGATGTTCGCCTGCGACGACTTCAACTACGTGCCCGACATCATCACCTGTGCCAAGGGCATGACCTCCGGCTACTCCCCCATCGGCGCGATGATCGCCAGCGACAAGCTGTTCGAGCCGTTCAAGCACGGCACGACGATGTTCCCCCACGGGTTCACCTTCGGCGGCCACCCGGTGTCGTCGGCGGTCGCGATGGCCAACCTCGACATCTTCGAGCGTGAGGGGCTCAACGACCACGTCAAGGAGAACTCCCCCAAGTTCCGCCAGAGCCTCGAGCGCCTGCTCGACCTGCCGATCGTGGGCGACGTCCGCGGCGCCGGCTACTTCTACGGCATCGAGCTGGTCAAGGACAAGGAGACCCGCGAGACCTTCAACGACGACGAGGCCGAGCGGCTGCTGCGCGGCTACCTGTCGAAGGCGCTGTTCGACGCGGGCATCTACTGCCGCGCCGACGACCGCGGCGACCCCGTCATCCAGCTCGCGCCGCCGTTGACGATCGGGCAGGCCGAGTTCGACGACATCGAGAGCCGCCTGCGCTCGGTGCTCCAGGGCGCACAGCAACACCTGTGAGGTGACCCAGCCCCTCTGGTGGGAGGCGGACGACGGGGCGACGGCCCACCCCTCGACGCCCCCCTCGCGTGCGGACGTCGTCATCGTCGGGGGCGGGTTCACCGGCCTGTGGACCGCCTTCTACCTGCTGACCGCCGAACCCGCCCTCGACGTGCTCGTCCTCGAGGCCGAGCACGTCGGGTTCGGGGCCAGTGGCCGCAACGGCGGCTGGGTGTCGGCGCTCTGGCCGGTGGGCCCGGACGCGTTGGCCCGCAAGGCCGGTCGCGACGCAGCGGCGGCGATGGTGACCGCCCTGCAGGAGACCGTTGACGAGGTGGGCAGGGCCGCGGAGTCCGCGGGCATCGACTGCGGGTTCCGCAAGGGCGGCACCCTCGCCCTCGCGCGTTCGAGCGCCCAGGTCGAGCGGGCGCTGGCAGAGGTCGCGCACTCCACGGCGTGGGGCATGGGCACGCAGTGGCTGTCTGCCGCGCAGGCGCGTGATCGCCTCGCCGCCACCAACGTGCACGGCGCGACCTTCAACCCGCACTGCGCGCGCGTGCACCCGCGCCGCCTCGTCGACGGGCTCGCCACCGCGGTGCGCCGGCTGGGCGCTCGGGTCGTCGAGCGCGCCCGCGTCACCGCCATCGCGCCCGGTGAGGTGCACGTGACGACGCCGACGGACGAAGCCCGAAAAGTGCTGGCACGTCACGTGATTCGCGCCACCGAGGCGTGGACCGCACGACTGCCCGGCGAGAGCCGCACCATCGCACCTGTCTACTCGCTCATGGTCGCCACCGAACCCCTGACCGAGAACCAGTGGGCGCAGATCGGCCTCGCCGAGGCCGAGGTGTTCAGCGACCACCGGCACGTCGTCATCTACGGGCAGCGCACCGTCGACGACCGGCTCGCCTTCGGTGGCCGTGGTGCGCCGTACCACTTCGGCTCCCGGATCCGTCCCGCGTTCGACCACGAGGCTGCGGTCTTCGCCGACCTGCGCAGGACCCTCACGGGACTACTCCCGCAGCTGGGCGGCGTGGAGTTCACGCATGCCTGGGGCGGCCCGCTCGGCATCGCGCGTGACTGGCACCCCTCGGTCGGTCACGACCCGGCGACGGGTCTCGGGTGGGCGGGTGGCTACGTCGGCGACGGTGTGGCCGCGACCAACCTCGCGGGGCGCACCCTCGCCGACCTGGTGCTCGGACGGCATACCTCCCTCACCGCACTCCCCTGGGTCGGGCACCGCAGCCGACGCTGGGAGCCAGAGCCGCTGCGATGGCTGGGCGTCAACGCGGGCCTGCGGTTGGCCGCGGCAGCCGACCGCGAGGAGGCTCGCACGGGTCGGCCCGCCCGCCTCGGCCGCGCGCTCTCGGCGCTGACCGGTCACTAGGGTCGGGGGCATGGCCCTGCCACCCGACCTGCCCCCGAGCAGCGAGATCGAGACCCTCACCGCCCTCGACGCAGCGTTGGCGTCGGGGCGTCCGCTGCACGGCTTGCGGCTGCAGGACCTCGACCTCACCGCACACTGCGACCAGCTCCTGGCGCGCACCGACCTCGAGGGCGTGGTGGTACTCGGTGGTCAGCTGCCGCCCGAGCTGGACGAGCACCTGCGCGCCCACGGCGCACTCATCTTCCCCACCGACCCGCACGCACCCATCGACCCCTACCGCGCCGCCCTCTACACCCCGCAGGAGCTGTATGCCGGCCTGCGTGAGCGGGGGTACGAGGCCACCCCCGACTACCTCGCCTACGAGTGGGTGCGTGACGCCGAGCGCCAGCACGACGCGTTCGTCACCCTGCTGCGCGCCATCCACGACGACTCCGTCAGCGACGCACTCCTCGAGTTCGTCGGCGACCGTCCGGTCGTCGGCGTCATGGGCGGGCACGCCCTCGGCCGTGGCACGGACGGGTATGCCGCGGCGGCGCGTCTGGGGCACACCCTCGCGAAGGCGGGCCTGCTCGTGGTGACCGGCGGGGGCCCCGGTGCCATGGAGGCGGCGAACCTGGGAGCGTTGTGCGAGAACGCGATTCAGCTCGACGACGCCCTGGAGCGGTTGGCGGCGGTCCCGTCCTTCCGCCCTTCCGTGCAGGACTGGGCGCTGCTGGCGCTGGACATCCGCGACTCGATCACGCCGAGCACCGAGCCCACGAGCCTCGGCATCCCGACGTGGTTCTACGGCCACGAGCCGCCGAACGTCTTCTGCGACGGCATCGCCAAGTACTTCTCCAACGCGGTCCGCGAGGACGGGCTGCTGGCCCGCGCCACGGGCGGTCTCATCGTCCTGGAGGGCGCCGCCGGCACCGTGCAGGAGATCTTCCAGGCAGTCACCCCGCGCTACTACGCCACTGATGAGACGCCCGTGCCTCCCCTGGTCCTCGTCGGCAGGGACTACTGGACCAGGACCGTCCCGGTGTGGCCGGCCCTCGAGGCGCTGGGCCGGGACCGCAGGCTGGGCAAGGCAGTTCACCTCGTCGACACCGCCGAGGAAGCAGCCCGGATCATCTGCGACCTCAACCCCCCGATCGATCCCCAGCTCATGCCACCGCCGCTCACACCACCGGCCAGGTGACTCCCGTGGAGCTCGCCGACCTCGCCCGCAAGGACTTCACCTATACCCCGAGGGGACTCACCCTGGACGGCCCACTGCCACCGGGCATCCACCACCTGGAGGTGCGGCGCCGCATCGGACGCGGCGACGCGGCATACCGGTCCGCAGGCGAGTCAGTGATGACGTTCGGCGCGCAGCGCGGCTGCGCGTTGCGGCCGCAGGCCACCGCCACCCGCGCGGCGGTCGGTGTCGACCTCCTCAGCCGGCTCGCGGTCGTCCCGGTGCCGTGCCGGGTCGTCTGGGCGCTCGAGGGACCGGAGCGCACGGGCTTCGGGTACGGCACCCTCGAGGGGCACCCAGAGAGCGGCGAGGAGGGCTTCCTCGTCGAGCGCGAGGGCGATGACGTGTATGCCGTGATCCGCGCCTACTCGGTCGCGGTCCACCCGGCAGCCCGTGTGGGCGGGCCGCTCACACGCCGGCTGCAGTGGCTGGCGGCCCTCGGCTACATCGCTGCCATCCGCCGATCGACCACCTGAGAGCTGTTGGGGCGCAAGGCTGCTCACGCAGGCGGCGGCGCCACCAGCACGAGGATGGCGGTGGTGCCGAGGACGGCGAAGGCGGTCGCCAGCTCCGCCCCCATGACCACCGCGAGGGCGTGGACACCCGGGCTCAGGGCGATGCGCTCGGGCGAGTTCAGCCGGCGGAAGGTCACCTCGCCCGCGTAGCGCCGACCGTGGTTGCCGAGCAGCAGCATGACCGCGAACAGCAGCGCCTTGACCATGAAGACCAACCCGTAGGACGACGACAGCAGCGCGTCGACGCCATCGCTCACCGCCAGGGCGTGGGCGGTCCCGGTCACGACCAGCAGCACCACGCTGACGAACGCGAGCGTCGAGAAGCGCGGGATGACCTCGTCGAGGACGGCGACGTTCTCCTGCGGGATGATCACGACGGCCAGCGCGACCAGACCACCCAGCCAGCCGGCTGTGGCGAACAGGTGGCCGATCGTGGCCGCGACCTTGACCGCCTGCCAGTCGCCTTCGACCGCGTTCGACTGCACCACGAGGGTCACCGCCACCACGGCCACGACCGCGAGGGCGACGACCCGCCGCACCCGGACCACGGGCGAGGCCGTGAAGTCCGCCAGGAAACCGGCCAGCACGACGAGCACCGCCACGCGCACGAGCACGGCGACACCGTCCTCGCGACCCAACGACGAGAACAGGTCGCCACCACGCACCCACCACGGCAGGAGCAGGCCCAGCAGGCTCGCGAGCGCCAGGACGATGGTGCCACCCCCGAGCAGGCGACGGAGGCGTTCGTCTGCCTGCCCGGCCGGCCAGACCAGCGACCAGAAGACGAGCGTCCCCGCCACCATGACGAAGCCGGCGTAGACGAGCACACGCAGCAGGCTGCTCACGAGGTCGACCTGGGCCGGGTTCATCACGGCCTCGGCATGCTGATCTGGAGCACGACCACCGCGTTGCCCGAGGGGATGGGGTCGCGCAGCTCGAACGCCCCGGACTCACCCGAGGCGCAGACCCTCGCCAGCGGTGACAGGCGCGGGCAGATGAGGTTGAGCACTGCCGGGTCCGCCGTGCGCAGGATGACGTCGGCGTCCATCGCGACGGTGCTGATGGGGGCGACCACGCCCAGTCCACGGCCCACGTCCGACGGCAGGCTGCGACGCGTCGTGCCGTCGAGGACGTAGCGCAGCTCGACCACCCGCGTCGGCGCGCCCAGGTCGACCACGACGGTTCGGCGCAGTCTGGCCGGGACGTCCACCGGGCGACCGTCAGCGATGGCCTGCAGCTCGCGGACCGCGGGGATGACACCGTCCAGGCCGCTGCCCGCCCCGGCCACGTCGGGCGGTGCCAGGGCCAGGGTCGTGCGCTCACGGGTGAAGATGGCCTGCTCGGCGACCTCGAAGCTGCCGTCGGACCGGACGGCGACGCGCAGCGACACCCCGGGCTCGGTGGTCCCCGGACCGGCCGCGTCCTCCCCGGGTGCCGAGGGTTCGGCAGGCGCGGACGGCGGCGTGGTCAGTGTCGCCGTGGAGCTGCCGACCGTCGGCGTCGTCGTGCGGGCGGGCGAGGTCGCGCGGTTGACCTCGGCACGCGGCATACCCTCACGTGCCACGACGACCGCGCCGGCGAGCAGCACGGCGGCCCCGCTGACCGCCACCCCGCGACGCACCGCAGGCCGCACGTCCCACCCCGCTCTCGACACCTCCCGACCGAACCCGCCCAGTCGACCACAGCGCAGGCGGGCGCACCTACGTCGTTTGGGGGGCGTATGCGTCCAAGTGCGCGCATACGGTGCCCAGAACCGCCACGTCACGCAGGGGGACCCATGCACATCCGGTCACGCCGTACCGCCATCACCGTGTCCACACTCACCTTGGCCGCGTCGGCCGTCGCGCTCACCTCGGGCACGGCGGCGTCGGCGCAGTCCAGCGCCACCATCTACGTCGTGCAGGGCCTGCCGTCCACGACGGTCGATGTCCTCGTCGACGACAAGGCGGTCAAGACCAAGGTCCCGGGCGCCAGCCTCGCTGGCCCGTTCACCGTCGAGTCGGGCAGCCGCACGGTCAGCTTCGTCTCGGGCGGCAAGGAGCTGCTCACCCGATCGGTGACGCTCAAGCCAGGGCAGAACACCGACCTGGTGCTCCACCTGCCGGTCGACCCCGACGCCAAGCCCGTGCTGACCCAGTTCGACAACAGCCTGGCTGCCGTGCCCGACGACAAGGCGGCCGTCGTGGTCACCCACACCGCCGCCGTGCCTCCTGCCGACGTCGTCGTCGACGGCAAGGTGCTCTTTGCCAACATCGCCAACGGCGAGTCGCTCAGCGTGGTGGTGCCGACCGCGACCTACTCGGTGAAGATCGTGCCCGCTGGCGAGAGCGGGCCCGCGGTGCTGGGGCCGGTCGACCTGGCGGTCAAGGGCGGGTCCCTGAACCGCGTCTTCGCCGTCGGCGACCCCGCCAGCACCACGATGCGTGTCGTCACGCAGGTCATCGACGTGCCCGCCAAGGGGTCCAGTGCGGCACCGTCGCGCGTGGACACGGGAAGCGGCGGCCAGGTCGCCGGGTACCGGCCATGGGTCGTGCCGTTCGCCCGCTGACCCCGGGTCCTGACCGCCTCCCGCGCGCTCGACCGCAGGCCGCCCGCGCAGGAGCACTCGCCCTGGCGGGAGCGCTCGCCCTCGCAGCTGTCCTCGGCGGGTGCAGCACACCATCGGGATCGGGTTCGGGATCGGGGTCAGGCGCCGGAGCGGATGCCGGCGCCGCCCGCATCACCGAGACCTCGTCCGCGCCCGTCCCCGCCGCGACCGGGCGCGTCGCCCCCGGCGAACGGATGCGGTTCGTCCCCACGAGCATCGTGCTGCCGGGCGGCGCTTCCATGCGGGTGGTTCCCGCGGTCACCCGGCAGGGTGTGCTCGACGTGCCCCGGGACCTCGCGGTCGCCGGGTGGTGGGACGGCGGCGCCTGGGCAGGTGATCCCTACGGCACCACCGTCATTGCCGCCCATGTGGACTCTGCCGAGCAGGGGGTCGGCCTGTTCGCCGACCTGCTCGAGGTGAAGCCCGGCGCGAAGGTGACCGTCCGCGCGGGGCGGAACCAGGCGGCATACCGCGTCACGAGGACCGAGACGGTGCGCAAGCAGGCCCTGGCGACCGGCACGGAAGCCTTCGACCAGCGGGGACCACACCGGCTCGTGCTGGTGACGTGCACCGGGCGGTTCGACCCGGCGACCCGCAGCTACGACTCGAACTTCGTCGTGTTCGCCGAACCTCTGGGCCCGGCCACCTGAGGCTGGGCGCTACTGGAAGACGATGGTGCGGCGGCCGCGCAGCACCACCCGGTGCTCGGCGTGCCAGCGCAGCGCTCGGGCGAAGGCCATCGCCTCGAGCTCCTGCCCCACCCGCGCCAGCTCGGCCGGGCTCATCCGGTGGTCGACCCGGCGGAAGTCCTGCTCGATGATCGGGCCCTCGTCGAGGTCGGCGGTCACGTAGTGCGCGGTGGCCCCGATGACCTTGACGCCGCGGTCGTGCGCCTGGGTGTAGGGCTTCGCGCCCTTGAAGCTCGGCAGCAGCGAGTGGTGGATGTTGATGATGCGGCCCGGGAAGTCTGCGCACAGCTGCGGCGACAGGATCTGCATGTAGCGCGCCAGCCCGATGGTGTCGGCGTCGTAGGTCTCGACGAGCCGGCGCAGCTCGGCCTCGGCCTCCGGCTTGGTCTCGCGCGTGACCGGCACGTGGTGGAACGGCACCCCGTGCCACTCGGCCAGTGCGCGGAAGTCCTCGTGGTTGGACACGATCGCCGGCACCTCGATCGGCAGCCCACCGTTGCCGACGCGAAAGAGGACGTCGTTGAGGACGTGACCCTGCTGGCTCACCATGAGCAGCACGCGCCGCGGCACCGCGAGGTCGTGCACGGCGGCGGTCATGCCGAAGTCGTGCGCCACCCCCGCCAAGGCAGCCTCGATCTCGGCGGCGGTCACGGGCGCGCCTTCGCGCGCGAGGTGCATCCGCAGGTGGAACTCGCCGCTGCTGGCGTCACCGAACTGCTGGGCGTCCACGATGGTCAGCCCCTGCTCCAGCATCACGCCCGACACGGCGTGGACGATGCCGACCCGGTCGGGGCACGACACGGTCAGGACGAACTCACGCCCGGGGACGCTGGCCGGCGGTGTCTGGAGGTGCACGTCGCAAGCCTACGGACGCAGGCCGCCGGCCGGACGAGGAGTCCTGAGCGGCGGACACCCGCCCGTCGTCCCGGATCAATAGAGTCGCCTCGTGACCGCTGCAACCACGCTCGACCGCATCGCCCTGATCTCCGACGTGCACGGCAACCTCACCGCCCTCGACGCGGTGCTTGCAGACATCGACGCTCGTGGGGTGACCCGGATCTTCAACCTCGGCGACTATGTCGGGAAAGGCCCACGGGGTCGCGAGGTCGTCGAGCTGTGCCGCCAGCGGTGCGAGGTCAACATCATGGGCAACTGGGACGACTTCCTGCCCGACCCCGACCGCAGCTTCGACAGCGATGCGCTGAAGTGGTGGCTGAACCAGCTCGGTCCCGGACAGGGGGAATGGCTGCGAGCGCTGCCCTTCTGCCACGACTTCACGATGAGTGGCCGACGGATCCGGCTCTTCCATGCCTCGGAGGACACTGTGCACCGCCGGGTGCGGTTCGACCACGACGAGGCGGAGTTCCTGGGGCTGTTCATGAACACACCGGCAACCGGCGACGGACCGATACCGGACGTGGTCGGCTATGCCGACACCCACGACCCGTACTACGAGACCGATCGCGACCGCCGCACGGTCTTCAACACCGGAAGTGTGGGCAACTGCATGGGCGACCCCACCCCGGTCTACGTGATCCTCGAGGGCGTCATGGACGGTCCCGAGGAGGCGCCGTTCTCCATCTCGTTCGTCCGGGTGCCCTACGACTGGGAGGCTGAGCTGGAGGTCGCTGCTGCCATGGGAATGCCCGAGCTGGAGGGCTACGTCGTCGAGGTCCGTGACGGCGTCTACCGCGGCAACCTCAAGGCCGGAGAGGCGCCGGAGTACCACCGTCGACCGCGCTGAGCGGTCGCATTGAGCCAGCTCGGCTCCCCCACCGACTCGAACGGGGGATCCGTCAGGCGGTGGCCGCCGCGAGCTGGCCGCAGGCTCCGTCGATGTCCTGTCCGCGGGTGTCGCGGATCGTCGTCGGTATGCCGTGCGCGCGCAGGCGCTCGACGAACTGCTGCTCCACACCGGGACGCGAGGCCGTCCACTTCGAGCCGGGCGTGGGGTTGAGCGGGATCGGGTTGACGTGGACCCAGCCCTTGCCGCGGGCAGCGAGCTTCTCGCCGAGCAGGTCGGCGCGCCACGCCTGGTCGTTGATGTCGCGGATGAGGGCGTACTCGATGCTGACGCGTCGCCCGGTCGTCTCGTAGTAGCGGTGGGCCGCGTCCAGGGCCTCGTCGACCTTCCACCGCGTGTTGATCGGCACCAGCTCGTCGCGCAGCTCGTCGTCCGGGGCGTGCAGCGACAGCGCCAGCGTGACCGGAATCCCTTCTGCCGCAAGCTTGTCGATGGCCGGCACGAGACCGACCGTCGACATCGTGATGCCGCGGGCAGACATGCCCAGCCCGTCGGGTGCGGGGTCGGTCAGCCGACGGATGGCTCCGATGGCGGACTTGTAGTTGGCCAGCGCCTCCCCCATCCCCATGAAGACGACGTTGGAGATGCGGGTGGGTCCGGTGAAGTCGGGTATGCCGTCCTCGTCGCCGAGCTCGGCCTCGTCACCGCCCACGTCGTCACCACCGGTGCCGAGCTCACCGCGACGCAGCATCCGCGCGGCATACACGACCTGCTCGACGATCTCGGCGGTCGACATGTTGCGCGTGAGACCCGCCTGGCCGGTCGCACAGAACGGGCAGTTCATGCCGCAGCCAGCCTGGCTGGAGATGCAGATCGTGACCCGCTTGGGGTAGCGCATCAGCACCGACTCGACGATCGCACCGTCGTGCAGCCGCCACGCCGACTTGATCGTCGCGCCGTCGTCGGCGGTGCGCTGGACGATGGGGGTGAGCAGCGGCGGCAGCAGCGTGGACACGAGCTCGTCGCGGATGCCCTTGGGCAGGTCGGTCATGTCCTCAGGCGACTCGACCAGCCGCTCGAAGTAGTGCGTCGACAGTTGCTTGGCCCGAAAGCCCTTGTGCCCCAAGGCCTCGACGGCTTCCTTGCGCTCGGCCGCGCTGAGGTCGGCGAGGTGACGCGGCGGCTTGCCGCGGCGGGGTGCGCTGAAGGTCAGCTGGCCGGGGCGAGGCCGGTCGGCAGAAGGAGTGGGCAGGTCAGTCGTCATGGCGGGTCCAGTCTCTCAGGCCCCGGCGGTTGGCGGCGCAGGAGTGCCTCCGGAGTCACCGTTGCGCCCTCAGACGCAGGGGGGGTGCGGCGGCGTCAGGTGGTCGGCACGACCCACGCGAGCAGTGCCCACGCCAGCGGCGCCACCAGCAGCAGCGAGTCGAGGCGGTCCATGATGCCCCCGTGTCCCGGCAGGACGTTGCTCATGTCCTTGATGCCGAGGTCGCGCTTGATCGTCGACTCGGCGAGGTCGCCCACGGTGGCCGCGACGGCAGCACTCGCGCCGAGCAGCGCGCCGCCCCACCACGGCCCGTCGAGCAGGAAGTGCACGGCGATGGCGCCGCCGACCGCACTCGTCACCGCCGAGCCCGCGAAGCCCTCCCACGACTTCTTCGGGCTGACCGACGGCGCCATGGGGTGACGTCCGAAGGCGACCCCCGCGGCATACCCGCCGACGTCGCTCAGCACGGTGACGAGGATGAACACGACGATCCGGCGCGCACCGTCGGGCGCGGCCAGCATGAGGGCGGCGAACCCCGCGAGGAACCCCGGGTAGACCGCCACGAAGAACCCGCCGGCGACATCGCGCACCGCACCGGCCACACCGTCGGCGATGCGCCAGATCAGCACACCGACGCAGGTCAGCCCCAGCGTGACGCTGAGCGCCTCACCGCCGCCGACATAGGCGGACAGCAGCATGCTCACCGCACCGACGAGCGTGGGCACCAGCGGCACCTCGATCGAGACGCGCGTCAGCGCTCGCCGCAGCTCCCACACACCGAGGCCGATGGCCGCCACGATGACCGCGAGCATGAGCTCCTTGCGGAGCACGAGTGAGCCGATGATGACCGCACCCAGGCCGACCCCGACACCGATCGCTGCAGGCAGGTTGCGCCCCGCCCGCGACGGCGTCGCCGGCTCGCGCCGGGCGCTGCGGGACTTCGGGGGGGTCACGGTCGGGCCCACGGACGTTCGGCGAACCCCTCAGACCTCGAGGAGCTCGGCCTCCTTGCCCTTGAGCAGCTCGTCCACCGAGTCGACGTACTTCTTGGTGGTGGCGTCGAGCTCCTTCTCACCGCGCGCGCCGTCGTCCTCGCCGACCTCGCCGTCCTTGACGAGCTTGTCGATCTCGTCCTTGGCCTTGCGGCGGATGTTGCGGATGGAGACCTTGGCGTCCTCGCCCTTCTGCCGGGCGAGCTTGATGTAGTCCTTGCGGCGCTCCTCGGTGAGCTGCGGCAGCACGCACCGGATGACGTTGCCGTCGTTGCTCGGGTTGACCCCGAGGTCGGACTCGCGCAGCGTCTTCTCGATCTCGTTCATCGCGCCCTTGTCGAACGGCGTGACGAGGATGGTGCGGGCCTCCGGCGTCTGGAACGACGCGAGCTGCTGCAGCGGCGTCGGCGCACCGTAGTAGTCGACCATGAGCTTGTTGAACATGCCCGGGGTCGCCCGGCCGGTGCGGATGCCCGCGAAGTCCTCCTTGGCGACCTCGACGGCCTTCTCCATCTTCTCCTCGGCCTCGAACAGGCTGTCCTCGATCATGTGCTCGCTCCTCGTCCTGCGTCGCCGCGTGCGCTCCGCTTGTGGTGGTCAGTCTGGCGTATGCCGCGTGGCCGGCTCGTGCGCGCCGGCGCCCCTGCCGCGCTCGGACCCGCCCGCCCGGGTCGGCCCGAGTCAGCCCGGGACGACCAGGGTCCCGATTCTTTCACCCCGCAGGGCCCGGACGACGTTGCCCTCGCCCTCCATGCCGAAGACCACCATGGGCAGCTTGTTGTCCATGCAGAGGCTGAACGCGGCCGCGTCGACCACGCGCAGGCCCTGCTGGAGGGCCTCCTGGTAGGTGATCTCGTCGTACTTGTGGGCGCTGGGGTTGGTGCGCGGGTCGGAGTCGTAGACCCCGTCGACACCGTTCTTGCTCATGAGCACGGCGTCGCACTTGATCTCCAGCGCGCGCTGGGCGCTCACGGTGTCGGTGGAGAAGAACGGCATGCCGGCGCCCGCGCCGAAGATGACGACGCGACCCTTCTCGAGGTGGCGGATCGCCCGGCGCGGGATGTAGGGCTCGGCGACCTGGCCCATCGCGATGGCGGTCTGGACCCGGGTGTCGATGCCTTCCTTCTCCAGGAAGTCCTGCAGCGCAAGGCAGTTCATGACCGTGCCCAGCATGCCCATGTAGTCGGCGCGGGTGCGGTCCATGCCCTGCTGCTGCAGCTCGGCGCCGCGGAAGAAGTTGCCGCCACCGATCACGACGGCGACCTCGATGCCCTCGCGGACCGCCTCGGCGATCTGGCGGGCGACGGCGCGCACCACGTCGGGGGCGAGCCCGATCTTGCCGCCGCCGAAGACCTCACCGCTGAGCTTGAGCAGCACGCGCCGGGGTTCTTCCGGACTGACGGTGACGTCTGCCTCGAGCACGGGGTCGGGAACGGTGGGCTCGGGCGCGACGGACACGTCAGGGTCCTCCTGGGGCGACGAAGGGCGGTCAGATCATACTTCCACATTCTCCGTGGCCTCACGCCCCGGGCCGCGTGGCAGGGTATGCCGTGGAGTCGCCGCCCTCGCGGCCGCTCGAGAACCAGCCCACGACCCCTCGAGGAGCGTCGATGAAGTCCGGCATCATCCCCGGCCACAAGGACGAGTCCGTCCGTCCGCAGGACGACCTGTTCGCCCACGCCAACGGCACCTGGGTGCGCGAGACGGAGATCCCGGGTGACCGGGGGCGGTGGGGCACCTTCGACCTGCTGCGCGAGCAGTCCGACGCGCGGGTCCGCACCATCATCGAGACGGCCGCGGCCGACACCGAGGCAGAGCCCGGGTCGGCGACCCGGAAGGTCGGCGACCTCTACAACTCGTTCATGGACGAGGCGCAGGCCGAGGAGCTCGGGCTCGAACCGGTGCGCCCCGACCTCGACGCCATTGCGGCGGTGGCGACGACCGGTGAGCTGTTCGGCCTGATGGGCCGCCTCCAGCGTCAGGGTGTGTCCGGGCTCATCGCCATGGGCGTCGCCCCCGACGCCGGCAACCCCGAGGAGTACATCGTCTACGTCGGGCAGGACGGCCTCGGCCTCCCCGACGAGTCCTACTACCGCGAGGAGCGGCACGAAGCCGTCCGCGCGGCATACCTGCCCCACGTCGCGCGCCTGCTCTCGATGGCCGGCATCGGCGACGGGTCGACCGGCGAGGGGTCGCCGGCGGCGACCGTCGTCGACCTCGAGACCCGGCTCGCGGCGCACCACTGGGACAACGTCGCGACACGCGACGCCGTGAAGACCTACAACCCCAAGACGTGGGACGAGCTGACGGCCCTCGCGCCGGACCTGCCGTGGCAGGAGTGGGTCGACGGGCTCGGCGCGGCTGACGCGCTGGGCAAGGTCGTCGTCGGTGAGCCGAGCTTCCTCGAAGGCGTGCAGCAGCTGCTGGGCGAGGTGCCCCTGGAGACGTGGAAGACGTGGCTGACGTTCCACCTGCTCGCCTCGAGCGCACCCCTGCTGAGCAAGGAGTGGGTCGACGCCGAGTTCGACTTCACCGGTCGCGTCATCAGCGGTCTGCCGGAGAACCGGGCGCGCTGGAAGCGTGGCGTCGCCCTCGTCGAGGGCGCCGTCGGTGAGGCCGTCGGCCAGCTGTATGCCGCGGAGTACTTCCCGCCGGCCGCCAAGGAGCGGATGCTCGAGCTCGTCGGCAACCTCGTCGAGGCGTTCCGGCGCTCGTTCGAGGGGCTGGACTGGATGGGCCCGGAGACCCGGTCGCAGGCCCTGGAGAAGCTGTCGACGTTCCGCCCCAAGGTCGGCTACCCCGACGTGTGGCGCGACTACTCGAAGCTCACGATCGACGACGACCTCGTCGGAAACGCCAAGCGGGCCAACGAGTTCGAGTTCCAGCGCCAGCTCGACAAGCTCGGCGGACCGATCGACCGAGACGAGTGGCTGATGCTGCCGCAGACGGTCAACGCCTACTACCACCCGCTGATGAACGAGATCGTCTTCCCGGCCGGCATCCTCCAGCCGCCGTTCTTCGACCTCGAGGCCGACGACGCCGTCAACTACGGCGGCATCGGTGCGGTCATCGGCCACGAGATCGGGCACGGGTTCGACGACCAGGGCTCGCGTTACGACGCCAAGGGCGCCCTGCGGGACTGGTGGACCGAGGACGACCGGGCCCGCTTCGACGAGCGCACCCAGGCCCTCATCGAGCAGTTCTCACAGCTGTCCCCTGCAGCCGCCCCCGACGAGAAGGTCAACGGTGCACTGACCGTCGGTGAGAACATCGGCGACCTCGGGGGCCTCGCGATCGGCTACGCGGCATACCGAATCGCCTCTGAGGGCAAGGAAGTTCGCGAGATCGACGGCTACACCGGACCACAGCGGTTCTTCCTCGGCTGGGCGCAGGTGTGGTCCGGCAAGGCCCGGCCGGAGGAGGCCAAGCGGCTGCTCGCGATCGACCCGCACTCCCCCACCGAGGTGCGCGCGAACGCCGTCCGCAACACCGACGAGTTCCACGAGGCGTTCGGCGTGACCGAGGGCGACGGCATGTGGCTCGCACCCGACCAGCGCGTCCACATCTTCTGAGGAGCAAGCAATGGGCGACGAACGCGAGATCCTCACGTGGGACCTGTTCGGCACCGCGGTCCGCGAGCTGGCCACGGCGGTGGCAGCCGACTACCGCCCCGACATGGTGCTGTCGATCGCGCGCGGTGGGCTGCTCATCGGCGGCGGGCTCGGGTATGCCCTGGGCATCAAGAACACCTACACGATGAACGTCGAGTTCTACACCGGCGTCGACCAGCGCCTCGAGGTGCCGCGGATCCTGCCGCCCGCACCGGACTTCGTCGACCTGCACGATGCGCGCATCCTCATCGCCGACGACGTCGCCGACACCGGTCACACGCTGCGCTCGGTGCAGGAGTTCTGCGAGGGCAAGGTCGGGGAGGTGCGGACGGCCGTGATCTACGAGAAGTCGCACTCGGTGGTCAAGCCCGACTACGTGTGGCGCCGCACCGACCGGTGGATCAACTTCCCGTGGAGCGACAAGCCGCCGGTCACCGAGGACGCCGGTGCCGTCCTGGACGCCTGAGCACCGAGGCGCCTGAGCACCGAGGCGGACGCGCGCGACTCAGAAGCCGGCGTTGCGGAGCATGAACTCCGTCTCGGTGTCGCGGCCGCCCCGCGGGTCCTCGGGCGGCTCCACCTGCTGGGTCGTCACCAGGTCCGCCGGGTCGACGCGGTCCGGCAGGTGGGTGAAGTCGGGCAGCGGCCGGCGCACCGTGCGGGGCGCCGTCACCTTGGTCCGCTTCCTCATGACCCGAGTATGCCGCACGCCGCACCCCAGCGGGAGCGAGTCGCCGGCGTCAGCCGGCCACGCGGCATACCCCGGCCCTGCCACAGCGCAGCGAGGCCCCTCACCGCGCACGGCGAGGGGCCTCGGCTGAGGTGGTGACGTCTGTCAGGCGCCCACGCGGAAACGCTCGAAAGCGGCCACGGTGGTGCCGGTCTCCTCGGTGACCTTCGCGACGGTCTTCTTGGCGTCCTTGGCGAACGGCTGCTCGAGCAGGACGTTCTCCTTGAAGAACCCGTTGACCCGGCCCTCGACGATCTTCGGGAGGGCGGCCTCGGGCTTGCCCTCCTCCTTCGCGGTGGCCTCGGCGACCCGACGCTCGTTCTCGACGGTCTCGGCGTCGACCTCGTCACGGGTCAGCACGGTCGGGCTGAACGCCGCGATGTGCATCGCCACGTCGCGCAGGGTGGACTCGTCGCCCTCGCCGCCGACCAGGACACCGATCTGCGCGGGCAGGTCGGGGCTGGTCTTGTGCAGGTAGGACACGACGACGGGGGCCTCGACGCGACCGACGCGCTTGACCTCGATCTTCTCGCCGATGGTGGCGTTGGCGTCGTCGAGCAGCTCCTTGACGGTCTTGCCGTCACCGGAGTCGGCGGCCAGCAGCGCGTCGGCGTCGGCCGCACCGGCAGCAACCGCGGCGGCGAGCACCTGGTCGGCCAGCGCGATGAACTTCTCGCCCTTGGCGACGAAGTCGGTCTCGCACAGGACCTCCACGAGGGTGCCCACGCCGCCCTCGGCCTTGGCGGTGACCAGACCGTTGGAGGTGGTGCGGCCCTCGCGCTTGGTGACGCCCTTGAGGCCCTTGACGCGCAGGATCTCGGTGGCCTTGGCCTTGTCGCCGTCGGCCTCGTCGAGGGCCTTCTTGACGTCGAGCATGCCGGCGCCGGTCGACTCGCGCAGCGCCTTGATGTCAGCGGCGGTGTAGTTCGCCATGAGTGATTCTCAACTCGTTTCTGTCGATGAGTGTGAGGGGTGGGACGGGCTCGTCGCCGCGTCCCGGGCGCCGGGGCTGTTCAGCGCGAACAGACCCCGGCACCAATGGAGTTCGTCAGGCGCCGGCGATCTTGTCGGCCTGCTCCTCGGTGACCTCGGTCTCGGCCTTGGCCTCGTCGGCCGGCATGCCCTCGGTGTCGACGGCAGCGGTCTCGTCCGCGGCCTTCTTCACCGACGAGGGGCCGGTCTCGGTGTCGGTGTCGGCTGCGGCCTGCTCGCCCGCGGCCTCCTGGCCGGCCAGCAGCTCGCGCTCCCACTCGGCCAGCGGCTCGTCGCCCGCAACGGCCTCGCCGTCACCGGCGGCGGCCTTGCCGCCCTGGCTGCGCTGGATGAGGCCCTCGGCGACGGCGTCGGCGATGACGCGGGTCAGCAGCGTGACCGAGCGAATCGCGTCGTCGTTGCCGGGGATCTTGTAGTCGACCTCGTCGGGGTCGCAGTTGGTGTCGAGGATCGCGATGACCGGCAGGCCGAGCTTGCGGGCCTCGTCAACGGCGAGGTGCTCCTTCTTGGTGTCGACGATCCACACGGCCGAGGGGACCTTGGCCATGTCGCGGATGCCGCCGAGGGTCTTCTCGAGCTTGTCCTTCTCCCGCTTGAGGATGAGGAGCTCCTTCTTCGTGCGGCCCGAACCGGCCACGTCGTCGAAGTTGATCTCCTCGAGCTCCTTGAGCCGGGTGAGGCGCTTGGAGATGGTGTTGAAGTTGGTGAGCATGCCACCGAGCCAGCGGTGGTTGACGTACGGCATGCCGACGCGGGTCGCCTGCTCGGCGATGGGCTCCTGCGCCTGCTTCTTGGTGCCGACGAACAGGATCGAGCCGCCGTGGGCGACGGTCTCCTTGACGAAGTCGTAGGCGTTGTTGATGTACGTCAGCGACTGCTGCAGGTCGATGATGTAGATGCCGTTGCGCTCGGTCATGATGAAGCGCTTCATCTTCGGGTTCCAGCGACGGGTCTGGTGCCCGAAGTGGACGCCGCTCTCCAGGAGCTGGCGCATGGTGACGACGGCCATGCCGTGGTCCTCCTTGTGTCGTTGTCAGTTACGTCGGTGTGCCGCGTGGCTGCGGCCACCTGCCTGGCGTCTGCAACGCACCCCGCCGGCATACTGGCCGGACTGCCGTGGTGCGCCCCCGCTTCGTCGGCGAGCCGAGTCAGCGGGTGGAAGACGCGCGAATTCGACCGGCACGAGACCGGTCGTCCGACCATGGTACGCCGTGCGGGGCTGAGCACGGTAATCCGGTCGCCCGTCACGCTCACCGGGCACTAGGGTCGCGTCCTTGTGACCTCCATCCCCGCCCGCATCGTCGAGTGGGCGGTCCCCGCCCGGATGGGGACGGCGTTCCGGTGGAACCTCGCGTCCTCGTGGGTGGGCCAGCTCGGTGACGGCATCGCCGTGGCCGCGGGACCGTTGCTCGTCGCCTCCCTGACCCGCAACCCGACGCTGATCGCGGCCGCGGCCATGGTCCAGCACGTGCCCACGCTGCTGCTGGGGTTGTATGCCGGCGCCATCGCCGACCGCGTCGACCGGCGCCGCCTCGTGCTCGCCGCCAACCTGGTGCGGGTCGCCGTGCTGGCCGTCCTCGTCGTGACCATCGCGACGGGCCACATCTCGATCGGGTTGCTCCTGGGGGTGCTCTTCGCCGTCGGGGTGGCCGAGCTGTTCGCCGACACCGGGTGGCGGGCGGTGCTGCCGATGATCGTGCCCAAGGCCGACCTCGGCATCGGGAACGCGCGGCAGATGTCCGGCTTCCTCGTGGCCAACCAGATGGTGGGTCCGGCGGTCGGGGCGTCGCTGTTCGCCCTCGGCCAGGCCGTGCCGTTCGGGGTGCAGGGAGCCGCGCTCCTGCTGGCGGCCGTCCTGTTCACCAAGGTCCGGCTGCCCGCGTCGGCCGCTGGTGGCGAGAAGCCCGCGCAGCACGTCGGGCGTGACATCGCCGACGGGCTGCGCTGGATCTGGCACCACGCATCCATCCGCACGCTGACCCTGGTCATCTTCATCTTCAACATCACGTGGGGAGCGCCGTTCGGCGTCCTCGTCTACTGGGCGCAGGAGCGACTCGGGCTGGGGTCCGTCGGCTTCGGGCTGCTCACGACCGCCTCGGCCGTCGGCGGGATCGTCTCGGTGCTGCTCTACGACCGGCTCGAACGGGTGGTCCCGCTCGCGCGTCTCATGCGGATCTGCCTGTCGCTGGAGGTGGTGACCCACCTGGCGCTCGCGCTCACCACGATCCCGTGGGTCGCCATGGCGATCATGGTCGTCTTCGGTGGCTACGCCTTCGTCTGGGGCTCGCTGTCGTCGGCGGTGCGGCAACGCGCGACACCGGACGAGTACCAGGGGCGGGTGGGCTCGGTCTACTGGCTCGGCCTGATCGTGGGGCTGCTCGTCGGGCAGTTCCTCGGGGGCCAGATCGCGTCACACTTCGGGGCCGCCGCCCCGTTCTGGTTCGCCTTCGCCGGCTCGGGCGTCACGCTGGTGCTGGTCTGGCGTCAGCTGGCCCACATCGCCCACGCCGACGCCGACTGACCGCGGTTCGAGGTAATCCACGACCGGTCACCGATCAGCTCGAACCGCTGGCGTCAGCGGCTGGCGGGGGTGCAGATGCAGGCCCGGTTGCCATCGGGGTCCTCGAGCACCCAGTAGGCCGGGGCGGCCTTGTCGCTCACCAGCCGGCCGCCGGCAGCCAGGGCAGCCTGGACGCGCCGCTCCCCCTCGTCCTCGGCGACCCAGACGTCGAAGTGCCAGCGCTGCTCGAAGTCCTGCGCCGGCAGGGCCGGGCCCTCGTCCTCCGGCCGCTGCGGCGGCGTCTGCCACCAGACCGTCGGCACCTGCCCGCTGGCGTCGTACGGCTCGCCGTTCACGACCTCGCCACCCAGCAGCGCGGCGTAGTAGGCGGCATTGCGGCTGGTGTCGTCCACGTCGAGGCCGAGCTCGAGCTGGGTGACGCCGCCCGGGTCGGCCGCGATCGCCAACGCCTCGGCCTGCTCACTGATCGCCCGGGCGAGGTCGACATCCTGCTGGGTCACGCCTCCCGCCGCAGCCTCCCCCACGCCGACCACCAGGCTCGCCTCAGTCAGGGTGAGGTCGGCGTGCTGCCCAGCGGCGGCCGCCACCTCCCCGATCCTGGTGACGAGGTCCATGCCGGTGCCGAAGTCGCCGGTGCCGAACCTCGTCCTGAGCCGTCCCAGCAGCGGCCGCCAGTCCGTGAGCCCGGCCTCGGCCACCTGCTCCCTGGTCAGTCGTTCCGGCTGCGTCATCGTGGTGCCTCCATGCGTCGGTGTGCCGTGTCACCGCCACGCTAGGACGCGTTGCGGACGAACACCTTCCGCATCTGGGGCCAGCTTTCGTGACCCACCAACCACGCCGAGGTATGCCGCGGGGGCCGGACCCGCGGCATACCTCACCCCCTGCTCAGCGGGCGATGGCAGTGCACGTGGCGGTTGCGGTCCTGCTCCGGTCGCTCTCGCTCGTGGCCGTGAGGACGATCTTTCCCGGCCGGGTCTTGCCGCCGGAGGCGAGCGCGTGGATGGGGACCGTGACCGTCTCGCCGGCCCTGGCCGTGGCGAGCGCGTTGGGGAGGTTCACCTGCCAGCCGGCGGAGGCTGTCGTGGCGGACAACCGGTAGATGTCGCTGCCGAGGTACTGCGTCACGTCCTCGGGTTGGCCCGACGAATCTCCAACTCCCGCACCGGTGTTCGTGAGCTTGAACTGGCAGGTGGTGAGGCCGTCAGCCCCCTTCGGCGCCGCGCGGCCCTTGAGCTTGACCCCGCGACGCTGGTCGCCGGAACCGTCGAGCGAACGGACCGCGATGGTGTAGGTCAGCACGCCGTCGTCCGACCGCTTGAGGTCCAGCACGTAGAAGTGGAGCCGGTTGGCCTCGTCGACGTACTCGTACTCGCTGCCGGAGTTGGTGCCGGCGTGGAACAGCCCGTCCGAGAGCTGGCGGTAGTCCCCGATGGTGATGGGGACCCTCGTGCCGTCCGGCAGGACGTAGTCGGTCATGTTGATGTCCTGCGGGTTTGCGTCGATGACCCACTCGAACGGTGAACGGTCCTGGTTCTTGGACTTCGCCAGCAGCACACCCGAGTCCGGCGTGAACGAGTCGGCGCCCATCCGGTCCACGACCTCCACCGTGTAGTTGTCGTAGCCACCGCCGTCACAGAACGGGTCCGTCGAGGTGTTGCACGCCGGCGACCGGTCACCGCCGTCCAGGGCGATGTTGACGCCGGACAGTCCGGTGTCACCGGGTTGGACGACGCGGGCGGTCACGGTCGCCACCGCCAGACCGGACTGCGCGAGGGCGTCACGGGACAGGCGCAGGACGTTCTGCTCGTCCACCATGCCGAGGTCGATCTTGTTGCGCAGCATGTGTTGCGCGCCCATCGACCCACCGCCGGTCGCGGGGATGACCCAACGGCTGTGTGGCCCGCCGGGACCATTGAAGGAGCCGCGACTGAGCATCTCCCAGATGCCGGTGTAGGACCGCCGCGGCGGGTTGCCGTAAGGGTTGTTGTAGTTGTCACCGATGCCGAGGATGTGGCTCAGCTCGTGGGCGTAGACGCCCATGCCACTGCTCTCGGCCTGGGTCGAGGAGCCACCACCGGCGTTGGGCCAGATCGTCGAGCCGGAGGCCCACGACGTCCAGTCGACGTAACGGGTGTCGGACCAGTTCGGCAGGGCCGGGTCGGGCGGTCCGAAGTCGTCGGTGACGTCCTCCTTGGTCGGGAACTTCATCATCCCGAACTCCTGCCACGTCGAGGACTCGTCCTGGCCGGCGGAGAGGAAGAACACGAAGTCGTACTTGGCGCGGATGTCCGCGCCCTCGGCCGCCTGCCACGCCGCGAACCCGTCGGTGCGGATGTTGCGGTTGCAGGTGTCACCGGCCGGGCAGGCGCCCTGACCCTGGAACTCCATGCCGTACTCGTGGTCCTTGCCGGGCATCTGGTACGGCCCGAAGGCGGTGAGGTCCACGCCGTAGCGACCGCCCGAGTCCTCCATCCAGTACTCGTGGATCGTGCGCCCCCGGTTGAGGGCGCCCGGCTTGTTGAGGAAGTTCTCGTAGAACGTGGCCACCTCGGAACGAGGCACGTTGCTGGCCTGGCGGCTCGGGTTGCCGAAGACCGTCGACCCCTGCGGCTGGGTCACCACGAACGGCTGGTTCGGGTAGTCGAGCAGCACCAGCGCGCCGTTGAACGTGTCCTTCGAGCCCTTGATGGCCGGGTCGTTCCAGCTCGTGCCCGGCGGCTTGACGTAGTCCTCCCACGTCATGTCGTCGGGGTTCTCCCAGTCCTGGGGGTCGATCGGACCGGGGAAGCCGGCGGCCTTGACCTCGGCCGCCATTCGGCGCTGGTCGGGCGAACCGGTCGGCCCTCCCTGCTGCCACGGCTGCGTCTGCGGCCAGTGGTCGGCACGCCACGGCGTCGGAGCCGGGTCGGCGGCAGGGCTGGGTCCGGCCGAGGTGACGACCAGGGCGCCGACAGCGGCGAGGGCAAGCGGAACGAGGCGGCGAACAGTGCGGATGCTCACCATTCGGACGGTAGACCTGCCCCGGGGCGCTCGCCACCGGAAGTCTGCGCACGGCATACCCTCGGTGCATGTCGCGCGCACCCGGCAACCCGGCCCTCGCACCGTTCGGCACCACGATCTTCGCCGAGATGAGCGCGCTGGCCCTCGAGCACGACGCGATCAACCTCGGCCAGGGCTTTCCCGACACCGATGGGCCGCGCGAGATGCTCGCGGCCGCGAAGGCGGCGATCGACGGCGGACGCAACCAGTACCCGCCCGGACCGGGGGTGCCTGAGCTGCTGGATGCCGTTGCGGCACACCAGAATCGGTTCTACGGCATCGAGCTGGACCCGCGGCGTGAGGTACTCGTCACCGTCGGTGCGACCGAGGCGATCGTGGCCACGATCCTCGCGCTGTGCGAGCCCGGTGACGAGGTGGTGACCTTCGAGCCCTACTACGACTCGTATGCCGCGTCCATCGCCCTCGCGGGCGCCGCGCGGCGCACGTCGGTGCTGCGGTTCCCGGACTTCGCCGTCGACGAGGAGTCCTTGCGGGCGGCCTTCTCGGAGCGCACGCGGATGGTGCTGCTCAACACTCCGCACAACCCGACGGGCAAGGTGTTCTCGCGCGCCGAGCTCGAGCTGATCTGTTCTCTCGCAAAGGAGTTCGACGCCTGGGTGGTGACGGACGAGGTCTACGAGCACCTCGTGTTCGACGGCGTCGAGCACATCCCGGTCGCCACGCTGCCCGACATGCGGGAGCGCACGCTCACCATCTCCTCGGCCGGGAAGACCTTCTCGGCCACGGGGTGGAAGGTCGGTTGGGTCAGCGGACCGGCCGAGGCCGTCGCGGCCGTGCGGGCGGTCAAGCAGTTCCTCACCTTCGTCGGTTCGGGACCCTTCCAGCCGGCGGTGGCAGTCGCCCTCGGTCTGGGAGACGACGTGTACGCAACCCTGTCGAAGTCGTTGCAGGACAAGCGGAACCTGCTTGTGGACGGGCTGCGGTCAGCCGGCCTGGAGGTGTCCGTTCCTGCGGGCACGTACTTCGTCGTGGCGGATGCCGCTCCCCTTGGAGCGACCGACGGTCTGGAGTTCTGTCGCGAGCTGCCGACCCGAGCCGGTGTGGTGGCGGTCCCGGTGTCGGTCTTCCACGACGACAAGGACGCCGCGCGCACGCTGGTGCGGTTCGCCTTCTGCAAGCGTGACGAGGTGTTGCAGGAGGCCGTGCGCCGGCTCACGGCCCACTGAGGACGCTCGTCCACAGGGCTGGACGGCGCCCCGGACTGTCCACAGGCCGGCTCGAGCGATGTCGCGGGCTGTCGGCGCCGTCACCATCGTGGAGGCATGGCCTCACTCCCAGCCCTGCTCGTAACCACCGCGGCCGCCGGCGCGACCCTGCTCGCCACGAGCACCACGGACCACACAGCGCCAGCAGCTCGAACGGCGTTGAGCGACACAGCGATCCGGCCTTCTCCGTCCATCGGGCCCCCCGCAACGGCGGTGGAGCGGCAGGGCACCCGGTCGGGTGATGCGTCGGCCCCCAGCTCGGAGCGCAACGCTCCTCGCGCGCGCTGGCGCTGGCCGTTGCAACCGCGACCACCCGTGGCCCGGACCTTCGACGCGCCGACCTCGACCTGGGGTGCCGGCCACCGTGGCATCGACCTCGCGACGACCGACGGCGCAGTGGTGCGCGCGGTCGCAGCCGGCACGGTGACGCACGTGGGCGTGATCGCGGGTCGACCCACGGTGACGGTCACCCACCCGGACGGGATCCGGTCCACGTACGAGCCGGTCTCGCCCGCGGTGCGGACCGGGCAGGTCGTCACCGCCGGACAGGGCCTCGGCGCCGTCGTTCCCGACGGCTCGCACTGCGCTCCCCGCAGTTGCCTGCACCTCGGCGCGCTGCGCGGTGACACCTACCTTGATCCGCTCCGGTTGCTGGGCTCGACCCGGGTGCGGCTGCTGCCGCTGTGGGGCTGACCGGGCCGGTCAGGTGCCGGACGGGTAGGGCCACGGCGTGCAGCCGCCGAGGCTCAGGGTCTGCTGCACCATGATCGGTGCACGCTCACCCTTGGCCGGGCACTGCTCGTGTCCGTGCCCGAGACCGTGCCCGACCTCGTGGTTGACCTGGTAGATGCGGTAGCGCGCGACGTCGTCGCCGTAGCTGTCGTCGCCGAGGGCCCAGCGGCGGAAGTTGAGGACCGACCGCTCGCCGTTCCAGCACGACACCTGGGACAGGGTGCGCATGGGTGCGCAGAGCTTGTCGGTCAGCGCGGGGCTCGCGAGGGTGACCCGGATGTCGACGGCCCGGCCCGCCGCCGCCTCGCCCGGGCTGACGTTGACGAACTTCACGCCGTCGACCTTCTGCCACCCCTTGGGGTCGAGCAGCACGGTCTCGACCGTGTGGGCGACCTCTGCGGGGTCGACCCCGAGGCCGCCCTCGATCTCCACCGTGTAGTGGACGGCTCGGCCGGTCGCGTCGTTCTTCATCGGTGGGACGCTCACCACCGTCAGCTTGCCGTTGCCCGACTGGGGCACCGTGGTGCGCACCGCACTCGCCTCGGTGGCGGAGGAACCGTCCTCGTTGCCGGGGGCGGTGGCATGGGTCGTCGGTGCCACGACGGCCGACGACGAGGTCGTGGTGACCGCGGCCGGCTCGGTCTCCCCGCCGCGGGTGATGAGGCGGACGGTCACGACGGTGGCGAGCAGCAGCACGACGAGCCCGGCGATGGTGCGGCGCAGGCGCACCCGTCGGCTGACGCCGCGCCGGCCACGGGTCGGTGGAGGAATCGTCGGCGCCTGTGTCACCGCCGCTCCTCCTTTCCTGGGCGTGTCCTGGGCGTGTCTGGGGCGTTGGTCCGGGGCGCGCCGAACGGCGCTCCCAGCCCCTTCACCGCCCATGATGCCCCCGTATGCCGCGTTGCGTCGTCGCGGCACGCGGAGACCGGCCTGGTCGTTGGCTCAGGCTCGCGGGTGGGCCTGTTGGTAGGACTTCTTGAGCCGGTCGACCGAGACGTGGGTGTAGATCTGCGTGGTCGCGAGGGAGGCGTGCCCCAGCAGCTCCTGGACCTCGCGCAGGTCGGCGCCGCCCTCGAGCAGGTGGGTCGCGGCGCTGTGCCGTAGCCCGTGCGGACTGAGGTCGGGCGCGTCGGGCACGTGCCGGAGCAGGGCGTGCAGCGCGCTGCGGATCTGGCGCTGGTCGGCTCGCCGTCCACGGCGCCCGAGCAGCAGGGCGGGGCCGCTCTCACCGGTGACGACCTGGGGGCGTCCCCGGCGCAGCCAGGCCTCGACGGCATCGCGCGCCGGCGCGCCGAACGGCACGGTGCGTTCCTTGCCGCCCTTGCCCAGCACCCGGACCACACCGCCCGCGAGGTCGATGTCGTCGACGTCCAGGGAGGTCAGCTCGCCGACGCGAATACCACTGGCGTACAACAGTTCCAGGGCAGCTCGGTCACGCAGGTGCATGGGGTCCTCGTCGTCGCTGGCGACGGCGGCCACGTCCAGGAGGTCGGCCGCCTGCTGCTGCTTGAGCACCTCGGGCAGGACCGAGGACTTGGACGGCGCCGCCAGCCGCAGCGAAGGATCGGTGGAGATGCGCCCGGTCCGCGTGGCCCAGCCCAGGAAGGTGCGCACCGCGGCCGAGCGCCTGGCCACCGTGGACCGTGCCGAGCCGGCCGACAGGGCCGCGAGCCACGCGCGCAGGTCGCGCAGCCCGATGTCGCCCAGGTTGGTGACGCCTCGTTCGCGGTCGAGGTGGTCGAGCATCGACCGCACGTCACCGAGGTAGGCGCGGATCGTGTGCTCGGACCGGGCGCGTTCGGAGCGCAGGTGCCGCTCGAAGGCGACCAGCGTCTCGGTCACGGTCTCGTCCACCCGCTCACGGTCGCAAAAGCCCCCGCGACGGACAAGGCGCCACCCCGGACAGCCGGCAGGAGGGTTTGCCGGTCTCAGATCTGTCCTTCCACCCCCTTGCGCTCCTCGCCCGCCTTGCGCCACCCACTGGGCCGCCGTTCGCACAGTCCCCCCAGCTCGAGCACGCCCACCGCGGCCCGGACCTGTGGGCCAGCCAGCCCCGAGCGGCGCACCAACGCCTCCAGGTCGGCCGGCGCCCTGGTGGGCATCGCCTCGAACACCCGGCGCTGCACGGCGTCCAGCTCGTCGACGAGGGTCGCCTGCTCCTGCTTCACCGGCGCGAGCTCACCGATGCGACCCGCGAGCTCGACCACCTCGGCGGCGTCGGTGACGAGCGTTGCACCACCGCGGATGAGCTCGTGGCACCCGGCCGACACGGCCGAAGTCACCGGTCCCGGCAGGGCGGCGATGGGTCGTCCCATCCCCCGCGCGTGCTTGGCGGTGTTGCGCGAGCCGGAGCGCAGGCCGGCTTCGACCACGACCGTGGCCCTGCTGACCGCGGCGATGATCCGGTTGCGGCTGAGGAACCGCCACCGCGTCGGCGCCGAGCCGGGCGCCACCTCGCTCACCACCACACCAAGGGCCGCCACCCGCTCGAGGAGCCCGGCGTGGCTGGCGGGATAGGCGCGGTCGATTCCGCCGGCCAGCACCGCCACCGTGGTTCCGTCGACCGCGAGCGCGCCTTCGTGCGCGGCCGCATCGATGCCATAGGCGGCGCCGGAGACGACCGTGAACTCGCGGTCGGCGACCCCGGCGGCGAGCTCATGGGCAGCGTGCACCCCGTATGCCGTGGCCGCCCGTGCCCCGACGATGGCCACGCTGCGCTCGGTCAGGTCGAGGAGGTCGCCCGCTCCCTTGACCCAGAGGCACAGTGGTGGCTCCGGGTGGTCCTCGACGGTGACCGGCCACTCGTCGTCGCCGGGGATGAGCACTCGGGCAGCCAGGGCGCGCAGGATCGACTGCTCGCGGGCGGGGTCGATGTCCACGAACCGGGGAAAGGCATTGCGCGCGATGTCCTCGTCGGGACGCAGGTCCTGCAGTGCGGGCAGGGCGCCGCCCCTGGCCACCCGGGTGATGGCCGACTTGTTCTCCGGCTCGGCCAGCCGCGCCCAGACCATCCGGGCAGCCCGCTCGTCTGCGACCTGCCGACGGATCCGGTCGAGCTCGGCCGCCACGTCACGCGGTGACGGCAGCTCGACCGTCCGCGGTGCACGCGCCCCACGGTCCGGCCAGCTCATGCGGCCACCGCCTGCTGGCTGCGGAACATCAGCGCCTGACCGAGGTCGTCACGGGTCGGCATGGCCCGGCCGCCGAGGTCGGCGAGGGTCCACCCCACCCGCAGCACCCGGTCGTAACCGCGCAGGGTCAGCGTGCCGCGGTCGAGGGCGCGCTCCAGGTCGGTGGTCACCGAGCCCGGCAACCGCCACGGGCTGCGTCGCAGGCGCGAGCCCGGGACCTCGCTGTTGAGCCGCCACCGCGTGTCCTGCCAGCGCTCGGCCTGCGCGGCCCGCGCGGCGGCGACCCGGCTGGCCACCTCCTCGCTCGTCTCTCCGCCGCCATGCTCCAGTGAGGCACGGGTCACCGCCTGCACCTCCACCTGGAGGTCGACCCGGTCCAGCAGCGGCCCGGACAGCTTGGCGACGTAGGCACGCTTGTCGCGGGGTGAGCAGGAGCACCCGACACCCTTGCCGTACCCCAACCCACACGGGCACGGGTTGGCCGCCATCACCAGCTGGAACCGTGCCGGGAACCGGACCGCCGAGCGGGCCCGGGCCACCACCACATGGCCGGACTCCAGCGGCTGGCGCAACGCCTGCAGCGCACCGACCTTGAACTCGGGCGCCTCGTCGAGGAACAGCACGCCGTGATGGGCCTGGCTGATGAGGCCGGGGCGGACCTGCCCGCTGCCGCCGCCGATGATCGCGGCCTGGCTGGCGCTGTGGTGGGGCGCGACGAACGGTGGCAGCCCACGCAGGTCGAGCTCGGCCGCGGTGAGGCCGAGCAACGACTTCACCGCGAGCACGTCGATCGACTGCTCCCGGGTCAGCCTGGGCAGGATCGACACCAACCGCTCGGCGAGCATGGTCTTGCCGGACCCCGGAGGCCCGAGCAGGAACAGGTGGTGGCCGCCCGCGGCAGCCACCTCGAGGGCGTTCCTGGCCTCCTCCTGGCCCACGACCTCCGTCAGGTCCGGGCCGCCGGCGACCGGGTCCGACCGGTCGGCAGCGTCGGGCTCGGCCTCGGGAGGTCGCCCGGTCGCGGCATACGACGCCAGCAGGTCGCCCAGGCTGGCCGCCGTGTGCACCCGCACCTCGGGCACCAGCCGCGCCTCGGCCGCGTTGGCCGGCGGGACGACGACGTCGCGAAACCCGGCTCGTGACGCGGAGAGCACCGCTGGCAGCACGCCACGCACGGCTCGGATGCCGCCGTCGAGCCCGAGCTCGCCGATGTGCACCACCTCGCGCACCGCACTGGCGGGGACGCGGCCGACCGCGGCCGCCACGCTGACCGCGATGGGCAGGTCGAAACCGCTGCCGTTCTTGGGGATCGACGCCGGGGAGAGGTTCACGGTGATGCGGTCCTGCGAGAGCAGCCGGCCCACACCGGCCATCGCCGCCTTCACGCGGTGCGGTGACTGCGCGCACGCGGCGTCGGGCAGCCCCGCGAGCATGAATGCCGGCAACCCGCCCGACAGGTGCGCCTCGACCTCGACCACCGCACCGACCAGCCCCTCGAGGGTGACCGAGCGCGTCGACCCGAAACCCGCGCTCATGCCACCACCGACTCGAGGTGGCGCAGCCGGGCCGGCGACCCGTCGACCAGCAGGATGCCGATGACGTCGATCCGCACCCGTGGCGCGTGCATGTCGTGCTCCTGCAGCCAGGCGGCGGCCAGCCGTCTCAGCCGGGCAGCCTTCTCCCAGTGGACCGCCTCGACGGGTGACCCGAACCGCTGCGACCGCCTCGTCTTGACCTCGCAGAAGACCAGGCAGTCCCCGTCGCGCGCGACGATGTCGATCTCGCCGTGCCGGCACCGCCAGTTGCGGTCGACCACCTCGACACCCCGGTCCTGCAGGTACCTCGCCGCCAACCGTTCGCCCCACGCACCGAGGACTCGTCGCGGATCATCATGTGCCGCATCGGAATTCGCCATGCCCCAAGGCTGCTGAGGCGGCCCGACACCTGTCAGCCCTCACCTCGCCAGCCTGTGGACAGCGCGACGATCGTCGACCGCCTGTGGACAACCAGTCGACACACCCGACCCGGGCCACGCCGAAACCACGTGCCCGCGCGGCATACCCGGCGGTCCGCGCCCGCGAGCCTCAGACGCCGGGCTGGAACCCGCTGCCCTTGGGCAGCTCGAGGTCGGACTTGGCCAGCTCCTCGACGTTGACGTCCTTGAACGTCACGACCCGCACCTGCTTGGCGAACCGCGCCGGCCGGTAGATGTCCCACACCCAGGCGTCCTGCATGGTGACGTCGAAGTAGACCTCGCCGCCGTCGGAGCGCACCTTCACGTCGACCGAGTTGCACAGGTAGAACCGCCGCTCGGTCTCCACGACGTGGGAGAACAGCCCGACGACGTCGCGGTACTCGCGATAGAGCTGCAGCTCCATCTCGGACTCGTACTTCTCGAGGTCCTCAGCACTCATCGCGCGCCCATCTCCAGCCGGCTCGGTTGCACACCGCCATCATGGCCCCCGTCGCCCTGCAGCCCCACCCCGGGGAGGCGCCACGAGCGACGGTGCAGCGCCGAGGCGCCGTGCGCCTCGAGCGCGGCGAGGTGCTCCGGCGCGGCATACCCCTTGTTCTCCTCCCACCGGTATGCCGGGTGGTCGGGGGCGGCGGCCATCATCAGGGCGTCGCGTTCGACCTTGGCCAGGACGGAGGCGGCCGCGACCGAGGAGCACTTCATGTCGGCCTTGATCATCGTCGTCACCGGCGGCGTCTGCGGCCCGCTCGCCGCACCGTCGTCGGCGAAGGCGAACAGCCCCACCTCCTCGGGCGCGGTCAGCCAGTCGTGGTTGCCGTCGAGGATGACCAGGTCGGGCACGACCCCGACCGCGGTGAGCGCACGGCACCCGGCCAGCCGCAGCGCGGCCATGATGCCGATGTCGTCGATCTCGGCCGCGGAGGCGTGGCCCACGGCATACGCCATCGCCCACCGGCGGATCTTCGGCACCATGGACACGCGGGCGCCGGGCGTGAGCAGCTTGGAGTCCTTGACACCGGCCGGGGCACTGCGGCACGTCTCGTCGATCAGGACGACGCCGACGCTGACCGGGCCGGCGAGTGCGCCGCGACCGACCTCGTCCATGCCCGCGAGCACCCGGTGGCCGTCGCGCTGGAGCGCCCGCTCCACCCGCAGGCTGGGCTTGCGGCTGCCGGTGGGCCTGGCCCGTCGCGTCGGGGTCGGCGCCATGTCAGCCGCCACCCTCGGAGCCGACGTCACCGCCGCCGGTGGTCGGTGCGTCGGTCGTGCCCTCGGTGTCCGGGGGCACGTCGCTGCCGGGCTCGCCGTCGGAGGGCGGCGACTCCTCGGCGTCGGTGGGCTTCGGGGCGGGGACGTCCTTGAAGGTGTCGGACGGGTTGCCCAGCCAGGTGAGGTGGTCAAAGGGCCACACCAGGGCGACGGCGCGACCGACGATGAGGCGCTCGTCGACCGAGCCCAGGCGAACGTCGTTGTCCGGCCCGAGGTGGGCGCGGGAGTCGGCCGAGCCGGAGCGGTTGTCACCCATGACCCACACGCGACCGCGGGGCACGACGACGTCGAAGTTCTGGTCGCTCGGGGCGACGCCGGGCTTGAGGTAGGGCTCGACCACGGGCTGGCCGTTGACCGTCAGCCGCCCGCCCTGGTCGCAGCAGGCGACGTGGTCGCCGGGCAGGCCGACGACCCGCTTGATGAGGTGGTTCTCGGAGTCGTCGGGCAGCAGGCCGACGAACATCATGGCGTCGCGGACGACGGTCGCGACCTTGCCGTGCTTCTCCTCCACGGGCGGGTCGACCCAGTCGCCGGGGTCGGCGAACACGACGATGTCACCCCGCTTGAGGTCCAACGGTCCGGGTGTCAGCTTGCTGACGATGACCCGGTCGTTGACCTGCAGGGTGTTCTCCATCGAGCCGGACGGGATGTAGAACGCCTGCAGCAGCCACGTCTTGACGATGAACGACAGCACCAGGGCCATGCCGACGACGATCGCGAACTCCTTGACGGCGGCGCCAAGGACCGCCAGGCCGCCGGCGTCGTCATCGCGACGAGGGTCGTCCTTGCCACTCTGGCGGCGGGTGCGACCGGCGTCGGCGCGGTGGCCGGTGTCCGCGTCGTCATCGGGGCCATCGGGACCATCGGGACCATCGGGGCCGCTGCCCGGGGGCAGCACCGCTGTCGCGGAGGTCGCCACCGTCGGCGTGGTCTCGACCATGGGCACCGCCGCCGTACGCGGCCCGGCCGGGTGCTCCTCGGCGAGGGTCGGCGGCACACCCGTGTCCTCGACCACCTCGTGGCCGGGTGGTGCGTCGGCGACGGTGTCGGGCGCCAGCCACGGCGACGGCTCGCGCGGCGCGAACCCCTCGAGGTCCTGCGGCTGGTGGCGCAGCCACGGCCCGGTGGTCTCGATGGCGTGGTCCTGGGGGGCGGGGTCGTCCGCGGGCTCGACCGGTTCGGGCTCCCAGCCCAGCCAGTCCTCGCCTCGGGTGCGCCCGTCGCCGGAGGTGCCGGTCACGGGGTGCTCGCGCGAGGTATGCCGGCCAGCTGGGCCGGGTGGTCGAACCCACCGGCGCGCGACAGCGGCCAGTAGGTGACGGCAGCACGGCCGATCACGTCGTCGACGCGTACCGTGCCGCCGCCCGGGCTGCCCAGGTGCGCGCGTGAGTCGGCGCTGTCCGAGCGGTGGTCGCCCATGACCCACAACCGGTTCGCGGGCACGGTGATGTCGAAGGTGGACTCGCTCGGCTTGTCGCCGGGGAAGATGTAGGGCTCGTCGACGGCGACGCCGTTGACGGTGAGCCGGCCGGAGCTGTCGCAGCAGAGGACCCGGTCACCGGGCAGGCCGATGACCCGCTTGACGAAGTCCTGCTCCCCCACGTCGATGCCCAGTGCCTTGGCGAGGGACCCGAGGGTCTTGCCGATGAAGCCGTCGTCCTGGTGGGGGCTGCGGTCGTTGACGGCCCAGCTGGTGGACCCGTCGAACACCACGACGTCACCGCGCTCGATCGAGTCGGCGCCGATGAGCTTGTTGACCAGGATGCGGTCGCCGGGCTCGATGGTCCGCTCCATCGACCCGGAGGGGACGTAGAAGGACTGCACGAGAAAACCCCGGACCAGGACCATCACGACGAGTGCGATGCCGATGAGCAGCAGCCACGAAGGGCCGCTCTTGGCATCGCCGGACGTGGCCGTCGCGTCCGTCTGCGGCTCGGCAGACGGGGACGCGGTGGCCACGTCCTGTTCTGATGGTTCGGGTCCGGGGTTCATCGCACCCGGAGCCTAACTCTCGGTGCTGGGACGCATCGCAGGGACACGTCGCTGCCGACGGAAGCCAGGGACCTCGCCTTACTTGGCGGGGGTCGTCTCGCGCTTCTCCTTGATCTTGGCGGCCTTGCCGCGCAGGTCGCGCAGGTAGTAGAGCTTCGCGCGACGGACGTCACCGCGGGTGACGACCTCGATCTTGTCGATGATCGGGGTGTGCAGCGGGAAGGTGCGCTCCACGCCGACACCGAAGGACACCTTGCGGACGGTGAAGGTCTCGCCGACGCCACCACCGTGACGGCGGATGACCACGCCCTGGAAGACCTGGATACGCGAGCGGGTGCCCTCGACGACCTTGACGTGAACCTTGACGGTGTCACCGGCGCGGAAGGCGGGGATGTCCTCGCGGATGGAGGCCTGGTCGAGCTCGTCGAAACGCTGCATGACGGTGTCGCTTTCTCGTCGGTGCCACAGGCCACCCACGGGTCTGGTGGTGCTACGTGATGTGAGATGCGCCGATCCGCGGGCCGCGTGCTGGGCACTCCCCCTGTGGCAGGGGCCGTGGTCGAGGTGGCGCGAGGAGCCATTCTGCCACGCGGGGCCCCCGCACCAGAAATCGGTGACCGCACGTCCCGCGCGCTGGCTTGCGTCTGCGAGTTTGCCCACCAGCGGGGCAAGTTCGCAGACGCAAGCTGGGGGCCCGCGCAACGTCTGCGTTGTTGCCCACCAGCGGGGCAAGTTCACAGACGTTGCGGTATGCCGTCAGCCGCAGGCGGGGTCGAGCCGGTCGGCCCAGCGGCGCTCGACCCGGGCGGCCGCGCGCAGGGTCGCGGCCAGCGACCTGCGCACCCCGCGAGGTGCGGCGGTCGCAGGAGCCGGCTTCGCGGCATACCCGTCGTCGACGACCGGCGCGTCCGGGCGCGCCGAGAGGGCCTCGGAGGCGCCGCGACGGATGGTGGTGAGGGCGATGAAGTCGTTCATTTCAGGGACTCCTTTCCGGGAGCGTGGGTGTGGTCAGTGGGGTGCGGGGGCGGTGCTGGAACGGACGACGAGCTCGGTGGGGAGCACGACCCGGCGTGGTTCGAAGTCGGGGTCGAGCACCATGCGGCCGAGGAGCCGGCCCTTCTCGTGGATCGGCTGGCGGACGGTGGTGAGGCCGACCTCGGCGGCCCGCGGGATATCGTCGAACCCGGTCAGCGACACGTCGCGGCCGACCTCCAGCCCGCGCTGGCGGATCGCGTCGCGCGCCCCCAGTGCGAGGACGTCGCTGATGCAGGCGATGGCGGTGGGCCGGTCGCGATGGTCGAGGAGGTATGCCGCGGCGGCCGCGCCTGCCTCGGTCGAGTTGTGCCCGGCGAAGACCGGTGTGACCTCGACGTCCGGACCGAGGGACTCGCGCAGGCCGTCGAGGCGGATGCGGGAGTCGACGAACAGCTGCGCCTCGTCCTCGGGACGGACGACGCGGGGCCGGGTCCGGGGCTCGACGTCGTCCATCCGGGAGTCGACGATGACGCCGACCCGCCGGTGGCCGAGGTCGCGCAGCAGCCCACCCAGCGACGCCGCCGCACCGGCCTCGTCGATGAGCACGTACTTCTGCCGGTCGTCGTCGATGTCGATGGTGGACGCGACGGTGAGGCCGCGCTCCATGGCGATGAGGCGGGCGGGGTGGTCGGCGTCGACACAGTAGGCGACGACCGCGTCGACCACGGCCTGGCGCATGGTCTCCGCCGAGGGCTCGGCATCCTCGGGGTGGCTCGGGTCGTAGTGCTCCAGCGGGATGAGCAGCAGGCCGGTGCGGAACTCCTCGGCCACCTCGGCCAGGCCGGCCAGCATGCCGACCGAGTAGGGGTCGGAGAAGGCGTACGACAGCTGCTCGGTGAACAGCAGGCCGATGGCCCCCGCCCGCTGGGACCGCAGGCTGCGCGCGGCCGGGTTGGGCCCGGCATACCCGAGTCGCTTGGCGGTCTCCAGCACGCGGTCGCGCACTTGGGCCGAGAGCTGGTCGGGCTTGTTGTAGGCGTTCGACACGGTCGACACCGAGACACCGGCCTGCTCGGCCACGGTCCGCAGGGTCACGTTCCCCATCGCGGCCACCTCCTCACTGCATCGATCTACTAAATCGTTCTAGAAAAACGATACAGACGAGCGGTTGCCCGGTCAACCCCACCGCACTGCCGTGCTTGCGTCCGCGGTTCTGGCTGCCCCCGCCGCCGGATCCGCGGACGCCAAGGGGCACCCCGGCCCGTCGCACGCCGGGGTCGACGACCGCACGGCATACCCTCGCCTGCGTGAGCATCGACCCGGGCTGGCCCGTCGCCGCGGCCCTCGCGCTCCTGCTGGCCGTCACGCTGGTCGCTCACCGGACCGCCGGCTACGCCATGGAGCGCCCGGTCGTCGTGGCAGCAGCCCGCGCCATCCTCCAGCTCACCCTCGCCGCCCTGGTCATCGCCGTCGTCGTGCGCAGCCTGCTGCTCTCGTGCCTGCTGCTCGTGGTGATGTTCGGCATCGGGGTGCTCACCACGAGCCGCCGGATCGAGGCGCCGCGGGCATGGCCGTGGGCGGCGCTCGCGATGGCAGCCGGTGTCGTGCCGGTGCTGGCGATCGTCCTCGCGACCGGCACCATCCCACCGAAGGGCATCGCCGTGATCCCGGTGGGCGGCATCATCATCGGCAACGCGATGACCGCCAACACCCTGCTCGGCCGACGCGCCTTCGCGGCGCTGCGCGAGGAGCGCGGACTCTACGAGGCGTGCCTGTCGATCGGGCTCCTGCCGAGCCAGTCGGTCGAGGAGATCATCCACCGGCGGGCGCCCGAGGCGCTGCTGCCCGGCCTCGACCAGGTCAAGACGACGGGGGTGGTCACGCTGCCGGGCGCGTTCATCGGCGTGATGCTCGGGGGTGGCTCACCGGTGCAGGCCGCGACCGCACAGGTGCTGGTGCTGTTCGGGATCATGGCCGCCCAGACCGTGACGGTGCTCGTCGGCGAACGACTCATCGAGGCCCGGCGGTTGGTGCCGGACGACGTCCGCGCCGAGCTGATCGACTAACGAACGCGCTTGGTCAGGTCGACCGTCTCGGGGTGGGCGCCCTCGCCGGGTCGGACGCGGTAGCCGGCCTTCTTGTAGATCTTGAGGTTGCGCTCGCTGCGCTCGCCGGTGTTGAGCCAGTAGGTCGTCGCGTCGTCCGGTGCCTGCGCCTCCGCGAACGCGAGCAGCGCCCGGCCGAGACCTCGACCCCGAAGGTCTGGTGCCACCATGAGCCGGCCGATCCGCCAGGTCGTGGGGTCAGCGGGGTCGCGGCGGGCACGCACCGACGCGACGAGCCGCCCACCGCTGCGCAGGACCCAGGTGGTCCACTCGGCCAGCTCGTCGGCGAAGTCCTCCACCGTGTCGGTGCCGGCGCCGAAGAGCCCGTAGCGGGCGTACTCCTCGGCCCAGCAGGCGCGGGTGAGCGTGAGCAGCTCGGCTGCGTCGCCGCGGGTCGCCACCGCGAGGTCGTATGCCGCGAGGTCACCGGCGGCTGCCTGGCCCGCCTGGCTCGCCTGGCTCGCGTGGAGCAGGTCGGGCCGGCGGGCGGCGGTGCGCTCGAGCCGCTGCTGGTGACGCCAGCGCGCGATGGCGCCGTGGTCGCCGGACAGCAGCACGGGCGGGACGTCGTGGGTGGTGCCCGTGGGCGACGTCCACGAGGCCGGCTTGGTGAAGACGGGGTACTCGAGCAGGCCGTCCTCGTGCGACTCCTCGACGAGTGACTCGGCGTTGCCGATGACACCGGGCAGCAGCCGGGCGACCGCCTCGGTGATGGCGAGCACGGCCACCTCTCCCCCGTTGAGCACGTAGTCACCGAGGGACACGACGTCGACGCGCAAGGCCAGGTCGTCGGCGGCGTAGGAGTAGACGCGTTCGTCGATGCCCTCGTAGCGGCCGCACGCGAACGCCAGCCACGGCTCGGCGGCGAGCTCGCGCGCCAGGGCCTGCGTGAACGGCATACCGCCCGGCCCGGGCACGACGACCCGGGGACGCGCACCGTCGGCGCCCGAGGCGACCACGGCGTCGAGCGCTTCCGCCCACGGCTGCGGTTTCATCACCATGCCGGCGCCGCCGCCATAGGGCGTGTCGTCGACGGTCTGGTGGCGGTCGTGGGTGAAGTCGCGCAGCTGGTGCACGCGCACGTCGAGCAGGCCGTCGCGACGGGCCTTGCCGATGAGTGAGAGGTCGAGCGGCGCGAGGTACTCGGGGAAGATCGAGACGACGTCAATTCGCATGGTGGACAACGGGTTTCACGCGTTGAGGTCGAGGAGGCCGGGTGGGGCGTCGATGACGACCCGGCCGCCCTCCACGTCGACCTCGGGCACGATGGCCTCGACAAACGGCACGAGCGCCTCGGTGCCGTCGGTGAGGGTCACCTGGAGCAGGTCCTGGGCGGCGCCGATCTGCAGGCCGCTGACGGTGCCAAGGGTCGCACCGGACGGGTCGACGGCGGCCAGTCCGACGAGGTCGTCCTCGTACCAGCCCTCGTCGTCATCGTCGTCGCCGTCGTCAGCCAGGGAGTCGGCGTCGACGAAAAGCCTTGTGCCGCGCAGGGACTCGGCACCCGTGCGGTCAGGGATCTGCTCGAACCCGAGCAGCCAGATGCCGCGGTGGACCCGGTGGCTCGAGAGGGTCAGGGTGCGCGGGACCCCTGAGCCCGAGGCGGCCTCCGTGCGGAACTCGGCCCCCTCTACGAAGCGGCCCTCCGGGTCGTCGGTGTGGACCTGCACGGTGACCTCACCACGCAGGCCGTGGGGTTTGCCGATGCGGGCGACGAGCAGCTCGTCGCGCGCGGGCTGGGCAGGCGGGGACGGCGGCATACCAAGGATCCTCTCAGGCGGACGGCGAGGGCCGCCGGGAACTCGTCCCGACGGCCCTCGCGTCGACTGCTGTGGGTGCTGCGGGTCAGCGCACCCGGTCGGTGTCGACGATGTCGACCCGGACGTTGCGCCCACCCGACAGGGCGCCCATCACGGTACGCAGCGCGCTGGCGGTGCGGCCCGAGCGGCCGATCACGCGACCGAGGTCATCGGGGTGCACGCGCACCTCGAGGATCTCGCCGCGACATAGCTCCTTGTGCCGCACGACGACGTCGTCCTTGTGGTCGACGATGCCCTTGACGAGGTGCTCGAGCGCCTCCTCCAGCACGATCAGGCTCCGGCCTTGGTGAAGCCGGCGGCCTCGGCGTCGGCCGCGGTCTTGAACCAGACCTCGGCGATCGTCTGGTCGTACCACTGGCCGTCGGGCTCGTGGAACTTCATCGAGTCCTTGTTGCCCTTGATGGTGTAGCCCTCGGGGGCCTCGCCACCCTCGAGCGGAGCAGCGGCACCCTTCGGCAGTTCGGCCTCCGCGGCAGCAGCCTCGGTGGTCTCGGTCGCCGGGGTGGCCTCGGCCGGGCTGGTGACCTCGTCGGTCGCGCCGTCCTCGGCAGCAGCCTTCGCGGCGTCCGGGGTGAGGTCGGCGAACTCGGCAGCCTGCTCGGCCTGCTCCGCGTTCTCCGCCGGCACCTCGGCCTTGGCGTCGTTGCCCTTGGCGTCGTCGCCCTTGGGCTCCTCGGCGGCCTTCTTGGCGGCGCGCTTCTTCGGGGTGGTGGCACCCGACTCGTCGTCACCGGACTTGCCGGCGGCGGCGACGGCAGCCTCGTAGAGCTCCTTCTTGGAGGGCTTCTTCTCGGCGACCTGCAGGGTGCCGTCCTTGTAGAGCTTGAGCAGCGCGGCGACGGCCTCGGTCGGCTGGGCGCCCTGGGCGACCCAGTAGTCGGCGCGCTCCATGTCGATGTCGACGAGCGACGGGTTCTGGTTCGGGTCGTACTTGCCGATCTCCTCGATCGCGCGGCCATCGCGCTTCGTGCGCGAGTCCATGACGACGACGCGGTAGATGGCGGTGCGGATCTTGCCCATCCGCTTGAGACGAATCTTGACGGCCACGAGCGTGGTCTCCGTTCAGTTGTGGGCACGGCGAGACCGCACGCGATCTGTGCGGGGTGCCGTCACCCGGGGTAGGTATCCGTGCCGTGATACGCCGGCCGGAAGGTGTACAGCGGACCATTCTGCCAGACGCGAGGGGGTGCTCCCGACCACGCACCTTCACGGCGCCCGCGCGCGGGCCGGGCCACGCGGCATACCTCGCTGGTGTGCCGGGTGCTCGTATGCCGGGTGCTCACCAGGGGTGCGGCGCGTAGTCCTTGAGGAAGACGCCGAACAGGTCCTCGCCCGCCTCGCCCTGCACGATCGGGTCGTAGACGCGGGCGGCACCGTCGACGAGGTCGAGCGGGGCGTGCCAGCCCTCGGCGGCGATGCGCAGCTTCTCGTGGTGGGGGCGCTCGTCGGTGATCCAGCCGGTGTCGACGGCGGTCATGAGGATCTTGTCGGTCTCGAACATCTCCCCGGCGCTGGTGCGGGTCAGCATGTTGAGCGCGGCCTTGGCCATGTTGGTGTGCGGGTGGCCGGCGCCCTTGTAACGGCGCGAGAACTGGCCCTCCATCGCCGAGACGTTGACGACGTAGGCGCGACGGGCGCCGGCAGCCACCGCCGCGCGCATGGCCGGGCGCAGCCGCGACACGAGGATGAACGGTGCGGTGGCGTTGCACAGCTGCACCTCGAGGAGCTCGAGCGGGTCGACCTCGTCGACCACCTGGGTCCAGCTGTTGTTGGCCTGGGTGTCGGGCAGCAGCCCTCCGGCGTCGACAGCGGTGCCCGCGAGGTGTGCGTCGAGGCTTGCGTGCCCGGCGGTGAGCGCCATCTCGGTCATCTGCGCCGCCGTGCGCGCGGCGAGCGCCTCGGCGGCGTGCTCCTGCGACTCGCCCTCGTGGTGGGCGACGCGGTGCTGGCCAAGGGTGCCGACGAGGTTGGCGGGGTGGGCCTCGCTGATGCGGTCGAAGGTCACCAGCTCAGGCATGGGTATGCCGCGTGGCAGCGGCGCGTCCTCGCCCTCGACGAGGTGGGAGTAGGCACCGGGCGAGCGGCGGACGGTCTGCGCGGCGTTGTTGATGAGGATGTCGAGCGGCCCGTCGGACGCGACCTCGTCGGCCAGGGCGACGACCTGGGTGGGGTCGCGCAGGTCGATGCCGACGATCTTGAGCCGGTCGACCCAGTCACGCGAATCCTCTTGTGCCGCAAAGCGTCTCGCCGCGTCCTTGGGGAACCGCGTCGTGATGGTGAGGTGGGCGCCGTCGCGCAGGAGCATGAGCGCGATGTACATGCCGATCTTGGCGCGGCCCCCGGTGAGCAGGGCCCGCTTGCCGGTCAGGTCGGCGCGCTGGACGCGTTTGCGGTGGCTCGTGGCGGCGCAGTCGGGGCACAGCCAGTGGTAGAACGCGTCGACGGTCGTGTAGTCGGTCTTGCAGATGTAGCAGCCACGCGGGTTGATCAGCTCACCGACGGTGGTGCCCACGGCCGGGACCGTGAGCAGGATGCCCTTGGTCTCGTCGTCGATCCGCAGGGGCGAGCCGGTGGCGGTCTGCGCGAGCAGCGCCTCGTCGTGCTGGATCTGCGGCTGCCGCGCCTCGCGGCGGCGGCTCTTGCGGATCTGCTTGTACATGCGCCCCGTCGCGCGCTTGACGACCTGGATCGCGGCATCGTCGGCCTCCAGCGTGGGCAGCTGGGCCAGGACGCGCAAGGTGGTGGCGAGGTCGTCCGGGTCGAGCCCCGTCGGCAGGGTGCCGGCGAGCGCCTGCTCGCGGGCGGGGTCGAGTGCCTCCGGGTTGGACGCCGGAGTCGAGTCGGCGCTGGTCATCGGCTCACCCACGCGTCGGGGTCGTCGGCAAGTGCTCGCACGTGCTCGGGCAGGTTGCCCGAGAGCGCATCCGCGAGGCTGGTCCCGTCGAGGACCGCCCGCAGGCTGGCGCGCACGGCCACCCAGATGGTGGGCAGGTTCTGGGCGACACCGTCGTATGCCGTCTCGTGCGGGCGCAGGCCCCGCACCTCCGCGAGCGGGCCGTCGACGGCGCGGAACACCTCACCGAGGGTGATGTCGCGGGCCTCGCGCGCCAGGGTGTAGCCGCCGCGCGCCCCGCGGGTGCTGCGGACCAGGCCCGCGGTCCGCAGGTCGGCGACGATCGCCTCGAGGAACTTGCGTGGCAGCGTCTGCCGGTAGGCCAGGGTCTCCACGCTCACCGGCCCGGCTGCGGTGCTGGCCGCCTCGGCGAGGATGAGCATGGCGCGCACCGCGTACTCCGTGCGCGCCGAGATGTCCACGGCCGCATTCTTCCCCACCCGGGTGCGCACCCGGCATACCGGACCCGCCTGTGCTTGCGTCCGCGGATCTGGCGGCCCTGGCGACCAGGGCCGCGGACGCAAGCGCGCGGGGGCGGCCCAGCGGCGCTTCCGGCATCTGAGACATAACGCGATGTTTGTTGACCCATAACGTCGCGTCACCACAAACTCCTACCTGACAGACCGGATATCGCACCCCCTCCCCTGACAGGAACACCCATGCGCAAGCTCGTCCTCCTGGCCCTGGTCGGCCTCGGCGCCCAGCTCGTCGACGGCAGCCTCGGCATGGCCTATGGCGTCACGTCCACGACGCTGCTGCTGGCCATCGGCACCAACCCCGCCGCCGCCTCCGCCACGGTCCACCTCGCCGAGATCGGCACGACCCTCGCGTCGGGTGCCTCGCACTGGAAGTTCGGCAACGTCAACTGGGGCGTGGTGCTCAAGATCGGCATCCCTGGCGCGCTCGGCGCGTTCGCCGGCGCCACCTTTCTCGCCAGCCTCGACACCTCCGTCGCCGCCCCGGTGATGTCGCTGATCCTGCTGGCCCTGGGCCTCTACGTGCTGGTGCGGTTCACCGTCCGCGGGCTGCGCACCGACCGGCTCGGCCACCCTCTGCGCAAGCGGTTCCTCGCACCGCTCGGTGTCTTCGCCGGCTTCATCGACGCGACCGGTGGCGGCGGCTGGGGCCCGGTGGGCACGCCCGCCATCCTCGCCAGCGGCCGGCTCGAGCCTCGCAAGGTGATCGGGTCGATCGACACCAGCGAGTTCCTCGTGTCGGTGGCGGCCTCGCTGGGCTTCCTCATCGCCCTCGGCTCCCAGGGCATCAACTTCGCCTGGGTGGCGGCGCTGCTCGTCGGCGGCCTCGTCGCCGCGCCGATCGCCGCGTGGCTGGTGCGGCACATCCCGCCGCGGGTCCTCGGCTCGGCCGTCGGCGGCATCATCGTCCTCACCAACACCCGCACCCTGCTGAAGTCCGACTGGATCGACGCCTCGGCCGGCACCCGCTGGGTCGTGTATGCCGTGATCTACGCCGCGTGGGCCGCAGCCGTCGCGTGGTCGCTGCGGGCGCACCGCGCCGAGCGCGACCTGGCCCCGGAACCGACGCGCGAGCGTGAGGACGAGCGCAACCTGGCGGCCGACCCCGTCTGACCGCCCGGGCGCATTACCGGGTTACCCGACAATGGACGCAGGTCAGATCGTGGTGCCGCGCAACACGATTCGCGACGGGTGGGCCAGCGCCCCGATCTCCTCGCGCGGGTCGGTCTCGTAGACGACGAGGTCCGCGTCGGCGCCCTCCTCGAGCCCCGGCCGGCCCAGCCACTCACGCGCACCCCAGGCCGCGGCATACACCGCCTCGCTCGGCGTGAGTCCCGCGGTGGTGAGCTCGAACGCCTCCCGGGCCACGAGTCCGTGCGGGAGCGAGCCGCCGGCGTCGGTGCCGAGATAGATGGGTATGCCGGCCTCGTGGGCTGCGCGGACCGTGTCGAGTCGGCGGTCGTGGAGGTCGATCATGTGCTGGAAGTAGGCGGGGAACTTCTCGCGTGCGGGCTCGGCGATCTGGGGGAAGGTCGCGATGTTGACCAGGGTCGGGACGATCGCGATGTCCTGCTCGGCGAACTGGCGGATCGTCTCGTCCTCGAGACCAGTGGCGTGTTCGATGCAGTCGGTGCCGGCAGCCGCGAAGTCGTAGAGCGAGGCCTCACCGAAGCAGTGCGCGGTGACCCGGGCACCCTCCTCGTGGGCGGCCGCGATCGCGTCGGTGAGGACGTCGACCGGCCAGCAGGGGGTGAGGTCCCCGACCTCGCGGTCGATCCAGTCCCCCACCAGCTTGACCCAGCCGTCCCCGGCGCGAGCCTCGATGCGCACCCGCTCGACGAGCTGCTCGGGCTCGACCTCCCACGCGTAGTTGCGGATGTAGCGGCGGGTGCGCGCGATGTGGCGGCCGGCGCGGATGACTTTGGGCAGGTCGTCGCGCTCGTCGATCCACCGCGTGTCGGCGGGCGACCCGGCGTCGCGGATGAGCAGGGTGCCGGCGTCACGGTCGGCCAGCGCCTGCTGCTCCGACGTCGCGTCGTCGACGGCACCGTGCGCGTCGAGCCCGACGTGGCAGTGGGCGTCGACGAGACCGGGCAGCACATAGCCGCGCACGGTCTCGACCTCGAGCCCCTGGGCGCTCGGGCGTTCGAAGGTGAGCCGCCCGCCCACGACCCACGCCTCAGGTCGCACGTCCTTCGGCCCGACGAGGACCTCCCCGACCAGGTGCAGCACCGGTGCCGTCATGCACCCGACCCTACCCACGCACGAGTCGAGTGCCTGAGACCTCCCTATAGGTCGGTGTCAGGCACTCAACTGGGCGTGGCGAACCGGCGCAGCGCCTCGATGACGACCTCGGGCGCGTCGGTGTGCACCCAGTGCGTCGCGCCCTTGACCGTGAGCAGCCGCACCCGCGGGAAGTAAGCCCGCATGGCCTCGGCGTCCTCGTCCCGGACGTACTCCGAGTCGCCACCGGCGATCCACAGTGCGCGTCCGGGGAAGGGCGCGACGTCGCCGGGCGCCAGCGGCCACCCGGCGATGACCGAGCCAGCGCCCTTGTCGGCGTCGGCGGCGACCAGCGGCAGGTTGGCCTGCCAGCGCCACCCGTCGCCGTCGCGGCGCAGGTTCTGCAGCAGGAACGCCTTGACCCCCGGGTCCGGCTCCTCGAACCGCGCCTCTGCGTCGGCCCGGCTGGTCAGCTGGTCGAGCGGGAGCTTCTTCATCTCGTTGATGTAGCCCTCGAACCGCTCCAGCGACCCGTAGGACTTGGGCGCGATGTCGACGACGGCGACCCGGTCCACGAGGTCGGGGTGCTGCAACGCGAGCAGCATCGCGACCTTCCCCCCGAGCGAGTGACCGACGACCGCCCACGTCGCGTCGGGGTCGACCGTGCGCAACGTCGAGGCGACGGCCGCGGCATACCCCTCGAAGGAGAACTCCTGAGACCACGGCGAGCGCCCGTGGTCGGGGAGGTCGACGAGGGTCGCGCGCACCTGGTCGCCCTCTGTGCCGGCGAGGGTCTTGGCGATCTGCTGCCAGTTGCGTCCCTGCCCGAAAAGCCCGTGGAGAAAGGCGATTCGTGGCCCGGCGGTGCCGACGGAGATCGTGTGGAGGGTCACCGACCGAGGAACTTCTCGAAGCCCGCCGGCAGGTTGTTGGGGTCGAGATCGGTGGGTAGGCCGCCGTTCCCGGCTCCCTGCCCACCTGCGCCGAACGCGGAGCCGCCAGCGGAAGTCTTTGCGGCAGTGGCCTTTTCGGCCGCGGCACGCTCCTCAGCGGCCCGCTTGGCGGGGTTGCCGGACTTGGACTTCTTGCGCTGTGGCTGCTGCTTGCCACGCTTGCCCTTGCCGCCACCCATGCCGGGGACGCCCGGCATGCCGGGGATGCCACCGCCGCGGGCGAGCTGCTTCATCATCTTCTGGGCCTCGGTGAACCGCTCGAGCAGCGCGTTGACCTCGGACACCTGCACACCCGAACCCTTGGCGATGCGGGCGCGACGAGATCCGTTGATCTGCTTGGAGTGCGTGCGCTCGAACGGCGTCATCGACCGCACCATCGCCTCGATGCGGTCGAACTCGCGCGGGTCGAGGTTGTCGAGCTGGGCCTTCATCTGGCCCATGCCCGGCATCATGCCGAGCATCGACTTGAGGCCACCCATCTTCTTCAGCGCGGCCATCTGCGACAGGAAGTCGTCGAAGGTGAAGTCCTCCTCGGCGAGGAACTTGCGCTGCATCTCCTCGGCCTGGCTGGCGTCGAAGGCCCGCTCGGCCTGCTCGATCAGGGTGAGGACGTCACCCATGTCGAGGATGCGCGAGGCCATCCGGTCCGGGTGGAAGACCTCGAAGTCCTTCACGTTCTCGCCGGTGGAGGCAAACATGATCGGCCGGCCCGTGATGCTCGCGACCGACAGGGCCGCACCACCGCGGGCGTCACCGTCGAGCTTGGACAGCACGACACCGGTGAAGTCGACGCCCTCCTGGAAGGCCTGGGCGGTCTCCACCGCGGCCTGGCCGATCATCGCGTCGATGACGAACAGGACCTCGTCGGGCTGGATCGCGGCGCGGATGTCCGCGGCCTGCTGCATGAGGTCGGCGTCGACGGCCAGGCGGCCGGCGGTGTCGACGATGACGACGTCGTGCTGCCTCTGCCGGGCCTGCTCGATGCCGGCCCGGCTCACCGCGACCGGGTCGCCGAAGCTGCGCGTGCCCTCGCCCGTCGGCCCGACCGCGTCGTGGCCGCCGATGTTGCCGCGCTCGGGGGCGAAGACCGGCACCCCCGCCCGCTCACCGACGACCTCGAGCTGGGTGACGGCGTTGGGGCGCTGCAGGTCGGCCGCGACCAGCATCGGGGTGTGGCCCTGGTCCTTGAGCCAGTAGGCGAGCTTGCCGGCGAGCGTGGTCTTACCGGCTCCCTGCAGACCCGCGAGCATGATGACGGTCGGCGGGTTCTTGGCGTACTGGATCGTGCGGGTCTCGCCACCGAGGATCGACACCAGCTCGTCGTTGACGATCTTGACGACCTGCTGGGCCGGGTTGAGCGCCTGCGACACCTCGGCACCGAGCGCCCGCTCGCGCACGCCGGCCGTGAACTTCTTGACGACCGGCAGCGCGACGTCGGCGTCGAGCAGCGCGAGGCGGATGTCGCGGATCGTGCTGTTGACGTCGGACTCGGACAGCCGCCCCTTGCCCCGGAGGTTCTTGAAGGTGGCTGTCAGGCGGTCGGAAAGGCTCGTGAACACGCGCCCCAGCCTAATCGAGCGGCCGCACCCCCTCGCGCGCGCTTCCTTGCGTCTGCGAAGTTGCCCACCAGCGGGGCAAACTCGCAGACGTTGCACGCGCTCGCTTCCTTGCGTCTGCGAAGTTGCCCACCAGCGGGGCAAACTCGCAGACGTTGCAGGGGTATGCCGGGGGCGTGCGTCAGGCGGGCGCGGGTCCGTCGCAGGTGTCGATCACCATGGCGACCGTCTGGGCCACCTTGGCCGGCGACAGGAGGCGGCCACCGAACTCGGTGAGGTAGAAGGTGTCGAGGGTCTGGCCGGCATACGTGGCGATGTGCGCCGAGCGCACCGACAGGCCAGCCTTGGCGAACCCCATGCCGAGCTCGTGCAGCAACCCCGGCCGGTCCTGGGCGCGCACCTCGATCACGGTCGCCTCGTCGGACGCGTGCGGCACGACGAGCGCCCGCGCCTGCCCGGGCGACCCCGTGCCGGACTCCCCGCTCGGCCGGCCGGCATACCTGCGTCGTCGCTCGAGCAGACCGAGCGGCGCCCGGTCACCCTCGGCGAGGCGGGCGAGGCCGCGCACGATCCGCTCCTCGTGGGGCTCGTCCCCGCTCGGGCTCTCGACGTGCCATTCGTTGGCGGCGACGCCGTCGACGGTGCGCAGGATTGCCGTGCGTACGACGAGGCCCTGTGCCGCCAGCAGCCCGGCGGTGTCCGCGAAGAGCCCGAGCCGGTCGCGGTCGAACACGTCGAGGCGGTAGCTGCCACCCTGCGGGCGGACGACGACCCGCGGCTCCCCCGCCGCCACCGACTCCAGCTCGGCCTGCTCGACCGTGGTCGAGCGAGCGGTATCCGCCGAGCCGGGAGTCTCGGCGTCCCAGCCGGCCCGGGTGGCGTCGGCGAGCTGGCGCAGCAGGCTCGCCCGCCAGTCGGTCCAGGCCTGCGGGCCGGCTGCACTCGCGTCAGCCTCGGTCAGCGCGCGCAACAGCTCGAAGACCTCGCGCGACCCGTCTGCGGCCTTGCGGGCGGCGACGACGGTCGCGGGGTCCTGGTGGTCGCGGCGGGTGGCCAGGTCGATGAGGGTGAGGTGTTCGCGCACCATCGTCTCGACGACCGCGACGTCCGCCGCGGCATATCCCAGGCGCGTGGCGACCGCGCGGGCGATGGGCGCTCCGACCACCGAATGGTCATGTGCCCCAGGGGTTTTCCCGATGTCGTGCAGCAGCGAGGCGAGGAGCAGGAGGTCGGCGCGACCCACCTCGCGCACGAGACCACCCGCGACCACGACGGTCTCGACGAGGTGGCGGTCGACGGTGTGGCGGTGCACCGCGTTGCGCTGCGGCCGCGAGCGCACCGACGCCCACTCGGGCAGCCAGCGGTCGACGATGCCGGCCTGGTCGAGCCCCTCCCACACCCCGACGAGGCCCGGGCCCGTGGCCAGCAGGTCGGCGAAGAGGTCGCAGGCGATCGCCGGCCAGGGCTCGGGCAGCGAAGGCGCCTGGCTCGCGAGGTTGCCCAGCGTCGTCGGGGCGATCGGCAGCCGGTTGCGTGCGGCCACCACCGCGGCGCGCAGGGGCAGCAGCGGGTCGGTCGACAGTGCGCTGCGCGGCCCGAGCACGACCTCACCGTCGTGCTCGAACATCCCGTAGCCGAGCGGGTTGAGCTGCGGGCGACGGGGACCCACCCGCAAGGTGCGGGCGCGTTGCGACTGCCCGGCCCGCCGGACCGTGCCGTCGAGCGCATAGGCGATGGTGCGCCCCGCCCCCGCCACCGACGTCAGCAGCTCGTCGGCGTCGGCGTGACCGAGGAGTGCTGCCACCGCGTCCTGGTCCTCGCGGGTGAGCCGGTCACGCCCCCGCCCGGTGACGACGTGCACCGCGTCCCGGACGTCGAGCAGCACCCGGTGGGCCTCGTCGAGACCGGCGCGCGGGCGGTCGGTCAACCAGGCCGCGACGAGGGCGTCGAGGACGGTCAGGTCGCGCAGCCCGCCGTGGGCCTCCTTGAGGTCCGGGGCAAGGCTCTGGGCAAGCTCACCGTGACGAGAATGCCTGGCCCGCAACGCCTCCACGAGGTCGGGCAGTCGCTTGCGCGCGTTGGCCCGCCAGTCGTGGGCGACGGTCGAGCGGGCCGCAGCCACCACGTCCGGGTCACCGGCAACGCAGTCGAGGTCGAGCAGTCCGACGGCCGCGGTGAGGTCGCCGGAGGCGACGGTGCGGCACTGGTTGACGGTGCGCACCGAGTGGTCGAGCTTGATGCCGGCGTCCCACACGGGATACCAGACGCGGTCGGCGAGCTCGCGCAGCCGGTCGCCCCCGAGCGAGCGCCCGTAGTGGAGCAGGACCAGGTCGACGTCGCTCAGCGGACCGGAGTCGCCGCGAGCCAGGCTGCCCACGGCGGCCAGCGCGACCCCCTCACCGGACCGGCCGTCCAGGGCCTCGTCCCACACACCTGCGAGCCACTCGCGGGTCAGATCGGCGATGGCCTCGCGCCGTGCCGCCCCTGCCCCGGGGGCCTCGAACCCGCGCGCCCCGGCGACGTCCAGCCGCCTCGCGGCCACATCCGTCTGCACCGTCATCTCCACGCCTCCCGGTCGTCGCGCTCTCGACTGGACCACGCGGCATACCTCCGTCTGCAGGGAGAGGCGGTATGCCGCGTGGCCGGCTAGAGCGCGTCCGTGCCGTGCTCGCCGGTGCGGACCCGGATGACGTCGTCGACGGGGACGGTCCAGATCTTGCCGTCACCGATCCGGCCGGTCTGGGCCGCCTTGAGGATGACGTCAGCGACCGAGCCTGCGTCCATGTCGTCGACGAGCACCTCGAGGCGCACCTTGGGCACGAAGTCGACCTGGTACTCGGCCCCACGGTAGACCTCGCTGTGCCCGCGCTGGCGGCCGTAACCGGAGGCTTCGCTGACGGTCATGCCCGAGATGCCGTAGGACTCCAGGGCCTCCTTCACCTCGTCGAGCTGGTGCGGCTTGATGATGGCGGTGACGAGCTTCATGCCGAGGCTCCTTCGGTGGTCTTGGCGGGTCGGGCGGAGTGCGTCGAGACAGCGGATCCGGTGCCGAACCGGCCGCCCCCGAACCCGCTGAGCTCGTAGGCCGACTCACCGTGCTCAGACTGGTCGATGCCGTCGGACTCGACGTCCTCGCTGACCCTCCAGCCCATGATGGCCTTGAGTGCCAGGCCGATCGCGAGGGTGAGTATGCCGCTGACGAGCAGCGAGGCGACCGCGATGACGACCTGCACGACGAGCTGGCGTGGGCCGCCGCCGTAGAACAGGCCGGTCGAGGTGGACAACAGGCCCGCGCCGACCGTGCCCCAGAGCCCCGCGACGAGGTGCACGCCGACGACGTCGAGGCTGTCGTCGTAGCCGAGGCGGTACTTCAGGCCGACCGCGAGGGCGGCGAGGCCACCGGCCACGGCGCCGAGGATGAGCGAGCCGACCGGCGACAGGGCGCCACAGGCCGGGGTGATCGCGACCAGACCGGCCACGACACCGGAGGCGGCACCGATCGAGGTGGCGTGACCGTCGCGGATCTTCTCCACGAGCAGCCAGCCGAGCATGGCGGCGCAGGTGGCGGCGGTGGTGTTGAGCCACACGGTCGAGGCGAGGCCGTCGGCCGCGAGCTCGGAGCCGGCGTTGAACCCGAACCAGCCGAACCAGAGCAGGCCGGCACCGAGCATGACGATCGGCACGTTCTGCGGTCGCATGGCGGTGGTGCCGAAGCCGAGTCGCTTGCCGACCACGAGGGCCAGGACGAGACCGGCGATACCGGCGTTGATGTGGACGACCGTGCCGCCGGCGAAGTCGATCGGCAGGACGTTGGCGACCCCGTCCGTGGCGCCGAACAGCTTGGCGGACAGGCCGTTCTCGGACCCGGACAGCAGACCCCCGCCCCACACCATGTGGGCGATGGGGAAGTAGACGACGGTCGCCCAGATGCCGGCGAAGACCAGCCAGGTCGAGAACTTCACCCGGTCGGCGATCGCGCCGCTGATGAGCGCCACCGTGATGACAGCGAAGGTCAGCTGGAAGCCGACGTAGATCGACTCGGGGATGAACACCTGCACCCCGAACGGGTCGATGAGCCGGGTCGCGCCGTCCTCGAAGATGCCGGAGAGGCCGAAGAGGTGGAACGGGTTGGCGATGATGCCGGCCAGGTCGGAGCCGCCGTCCTGCAGGTTGCCGAACGACATCGAGTAGCCCCACAGGATGTAGATGACACCGACGACGCCCATCGCGCCGAACGACATCATGATCATGTTGAGCACGGACTTGGCCCGGGTCATGCCGCCGTAGAACAGCGCCAGCCCGGGGGTCATGAGCAGGACCATCGAGGCGGCGACGAGCATGAACGCCGTGGCCGCCTCGTTGATCGTCGGGGTGTCTGCCGCTGGCAGCAGTGCTGGAGTCATGTCCAGAACTGTGGCGGGGCTCCGTTTCGGGTCGTGCGGGCCTTTGTTACGTCCGTGTTAGCGGTGGCACTCCCGCGTAAGAACTACGTTTCGCGCGGCGCCGCCGCCGCGGCCCGCGCCCACTTGCAACGAGCACGGGACCGGTGTGGTGTGCCGAAATGCGAACCTGGGTTGTCGATATTGCCAACCCAGGTTCGCATTCTCGCAAGCACCTCTGTCTTCCCGGGCTCCGCCGCTCAGAACGCCGACACGACAGCCGGCGCCCGCTGCGGGCGGCTCAGCGCACGCACCACCGCCGTCGCGCCGTGCCGGTCCGCGGCCACCGAGGCAAGCAGCCCCACGACCGGCACCACCGCGGCCTCGGGGAACTGCGGCGTCCGCAGGCCGACGCTGCTCGCGAGGTCGTCGGCGTGCACGACCATCTCCATCATCCGCGTCGTCAGCCAGTCGTCGGTCGACAGGGACCAGCCCTGCCACGGGATGAAGACGGTGTCGGGGTCGCGTGGGGCGGCCAGCAGCTGCTCGAGGTCGCGGGTGCGCTCGGTCGCCTCCTCGAGCACGGCGTCGGGGCCGGCGGCGGCGGCCGTGTTGTCCTTGTCCAGCTGTTCCGGGTCGGCGCTGCCCGACCGCGATGCCGCGACCCAGGGCGCCTGCCGGTAGTGGTCGAGCAACGCGATCGGGTTGGCGTCCGGAGCCGCCGACAGCCCCGCGGCGGTGTTGACCGCCTGGCCCAGCAGGTGGTGCGCCAGCCCGCCGACCGTCATCCCCGCGCAGGAGCTCTCGGTGTCCCAGGCAGCCCGCACCGCGTCGGACGCCGCGAGCTGGCGGCTGATGCGGACCGACTCGAGGAAGGCCGTGCGGTGCGAGGTCAGTGACATGGGCACCATCCTCACGCGGTCACGGCACCAGCGCGAGGTAGCGCTCCCCCATCGAGGTCAGCTCGTCGTCCCCGAGCAGCTGCCCGACCTCGACGAGCGCCGAGGCGGGTTCGCGCAGCTGGTCGAGCTCGCCGGTCTCGACGAGCAGGTCGCACAGCATCACCTGCAGACCGGGCGGCACCGGCCGGCCCGTGCGCGCGGCCGCCTCGATCGCGGCGCGGAGCACGGCGGCCGCCGAGGCCGGGTCACCGCCCTGCCAGGCCAGCAGGGCCTGGATCTCGGCCAGGGAGATACGCAGCTCGACCGTCGGGTGCGCCTCGACGAGCTGGTGGGCCCGCTGGAGGGTGTCGGCGAGGCGGGCGTCACCGGTCGTCGTCATGGCCCGGGCTGCGATCACCGCCGCCTCGGCAGCCCAGCCGCCGTCGCCGGCACGTTCGTAGAGGTGCGAGGCCCGCAGCAGCATCGAGGCCGCGTCGTCGTCGGGCACGACGTGGGCCAGCCCCATCAACCCGCCCGCCGCGTGGCTGTACTCCTCCAGCGCCAGCAGCTGCTCGACATACCCCGCACCGGAGTCCAGGGCGGTCGCGTCGCCCACCGCCACCTCGACCGGCACGAACGCCAGCCGGCAGCGCAGCTCCTCGACCGTGTCGCCCGACGCGGACGCGTGCGCGATCGCGGCCACGAGGACGTCGGCGGCGGCCGGCAGTCCCTCGCCGAACAGCACCTGTCCGAGCCGCCGGTCGAGCACCGCCCAAGCCCGGTGCTCCTCGTCGGTGTCAGCGTCAAGCACGTCGCGGGCCACCGACCAGCCGTGCACGAGGTGGTCCATGCGGATCGGGTCGTGCGCGTCCGCCGCGGCCATCAAGGCGTCGTGGTATGCCGTGACGTCACCGGGGAGCTCCCGGCGCGCCTCCGCGAGGACCGCCGTCGGGAGATCCCCGGACAGCACTGCATCTGCTGGAAGTCCTTGCGTCCCAGTCGTTTCCGACCCACCCGGCTCGGTCATGTGCGCGCCTCCTCGGGCACCGACGCCTCCCCGCGCGACCGCCAGCGTGCAAAGCGTTCCCGCAGCCACGCGGCATACTGCTCCAGCGGCAGGAAGGCGAGCATCATCACGAGGTGCGGCCAGAACGCGATGGTGATGGCCGCATAGGTCATCGCGTGGAAGACGAACCATGCGCCCACGACTCGCCGCCGCCACTTCTCCGACAGGAAGAAGATGACCGGCGCCGTCAGCTCGGCCGTGAACAGCACCCACTGGAACCAGTGCAGCGTCCACGGCACCTCGAGCAGCCACTGCGCCCACGGGGTCCCGCGGCGCACCACGGCTCGCACCATGGTCGCGGAGTTGACCCAGTCCCAGCCGCCGAACCGGATCTTCGCCCAGGCCGACAGGAAGTACGTCGCGATCGCGGCCAGCTGCACCGCCCGCAACGCGAATCCCGCTGCCTCCGAACGCTTTTGGTCCGACACGTGCGCCAACCCCACGGTCGGGAGCAGTGCCAGCGCGACCACGAAGTCCGCGCGGTCGTGGTCGACCTTCCCGTAGGAGAAGGCGACGTACTGGTACCAGATCCAGCCCACCGCGACCGCCCAGCCGAGCAACCGCGGCGCACGTCCGGTGAGGGCCGCGAGCGCCGCGAGGACGGTGCCCCACTTGAGGGTTTGGACGAGCAGGACCGAGGCTGCCGGCAGGTGGAGCACCTTGCCCATGACCAGCGGTTCGTACCAGACCGGGTCGGCCCAGCCGTGGTACCAGCCGGACGTGTGCAGGCCCAGGACGTCGATGATGACGAAGAGGAAGACGAGGATGCGCAGCCACGCCACCCGGGCGAGGGGCATGGGCGTGAACAACCAGTCGCGCAGGCGGCTCACGGTGCCCTCCACTCGGCGAGGACCTCGGTGCGGACCTCACCCGTCGGCTTGCGGTCGACGACGACGATGAGCCGACGCACGACCCGCAGGGCGGTCCACGCGGGTGCGTCCGGGCGCAGCTCGGCGTGGCTCGCTGCGAGCGTGCCGAGACGCGAGGGGTCGGCCTCGATCTGCGGGATGCGTCCCTCGATCTCGGCACGGTTGAGCCCGACGTTGGGCGGGGTCAAGGGCGCCGGCACCCATTGGCCGGGGGCATCAGCAGTCTGCACCTCGATGCCGGTCGACCAGACCGAGCCGGTGGCGGCCTGCGAGGTCGAGTACATGCGCCACGGGCTGAACGGCCACCAGTGGTCGTTGCCCACGAGCGAGCCCAGGCAGAACAGCACCGTCAGCCCGAGGACGACCACCACCCGCCACGCCTTGGCAGGCGTCCCGAGCCGGACGACCTCGCTGGTCGCCTCCTCGGTCGCGTCCTCGCGCACCCCCACCGCCACGCGGACAGTATGCCGTGCCGTGCGTCCGGCCCCGTTCGAGCCATAGGGCTCGCGAGTGATGGTGCCGCCGGCCTCTCCCCAGCCGCCCCGTCAGGGCCGCGTCAGCTGGACGATGGTGCGGTGCGAGCCGTTCTGGCTGGTGGCGGCCTGCAGCTCCATCGTGCTGGTGCTCCCGGCGCCCCAGGAGTAGCCGGTGACCGCCACGGGGTTCGAGCCCTGACTGACCGTCGCGGTGCCGCCCCAGGACTGCATCGTGCTCCAGTCGGCCTTGAACGGAGCGGAGTCGAAGGCACCGACCGGGTCGCCCGACTCGTCCTTGGTGAGCACGAAGGACCGGCCGTCGCCGCGCACGCCGATGGTGGGGTAGCCGCCGCCGGCCTCGCCGAACACCCGCTCGCCGGTCGCGGTGGCGTCGGACAGTGTCAGCAACCGGGCGTGGAGGCGCTGGTCCTCGCCCCGGAAGGCGATCGACACCTTGTCCCATCCCGGGTAGGCGAAGATCGCCGGCTGACTGAAGACGCCCCTCGAGAGCGTCAGCCAACCGATTGCCCAGTTCCCTTCGAACGAGCCCAGCCGCAGCTCGCCGTCCGTCGTCACGACGGCCAACGCGATGGCGCCCTCCCGCGGCTGCGCCCACACTGAGAGCGGGAGCAGGCCGGACACGCCCGTCTGCTGCCAGGGCAGGAACTGGCCGGTGGTCCGCAGCTGGGGCTTGACCCAGAGCTTTCCGTTGCTGTCAATGGCGAAGTGGTACGTGGTGGTGCCGATGGTCGCGGAGACCGGGGACGTCGACATGCGACCGCCCTCGTCGGTCGCCGGCTTCAGACCGAAGCGGCCCGGGACCTGGACCGCGCCGTACATCGTGCCGGAGCGGGTCGGCGCGAGCACCGACATGCGGTCGTCGGTGAGCCTGCTCACCGACGGCGTCCCGACCGGTTGACCGCTGAAGAGCAGGTCATCCTCCTGCTTCCCGCCAGTGCTGGCGTCGATCCGAGCCCAGACCAGGCCGCCGTTCGGTGCGTCGGGCGTGACCGCGTCCACCATGGTCGAGCCCTGGGTCGCGTTGACCCCGGGCGCATGGGACGTCCCTGCCGGCGGGGCGGCGACCGGCGGGACGTAGGACACGGTGAGGCGGCACGCGTCCGTCTGTCCTCCGAGCTGACGGATCGTCTGCCATCCGGCGCCGACCTTGTGCCGCTGGACCGGCCACGTGCGGGTGTCCTCGCGGTAGCGGTAGGTCGCGAGCTCGCCCCCGGGAGTCGTGGCGAGGAGGACGTCGCCACCGACGGCGGACAGCCGGTTGAACCCGCCCCAACCGCTGCCCACCCTCGTGGGACCGGTGATGATGCGGTCGCTGGTGGCCTCGTACCGGACTCGGTCAAGCGTCCCGTTCGTGTGGCGCAGGTAGAGCACCCCGTCACCGGAGGCGACGATGAGGTTGCGGGTCGAGTCGGCCTCGAGGACCACGTCGCCGACGGCGACGAGGCTCTCACGCGTCGCGTCGAACCGGTATGCCGTGACGGCACCGGCGTCAGTGAGCACGTAGATCGTGCCCCGCTGGTCGACGGTGATCCGGTTGCTGCGCGAGCTCACGGCATACTGCCCGAGGAAGCCGAAGTGGCGGCGCTGCACGTCCCACGTGCCGGCCGAGGTGCGGTGGTAGAGGTAGAGCCCGTCGGCCTTGAGGCCGTAGACCCAGCCGGAGCCGCCCGCGAGGACCTTGCCGTACATCGACCAGCCGCTGCCGATGCGCGTCTTGCTGGTGATGCTGGCGCTGGAGGTAGCCGGGCTGCGCAGGGGGTAGGCGTAGAGCCCTCCGGCGCTGTCGACGCCGAGCACCTGCGCGCTCGACGCGCAGCTGACGGTGTCAGCGGCGACCGCCGCGCCCGGTCCCGCCACGAGGGCGGTGCCGGCGATGGTGACGGCGACAGCCGCCAAGGACAGCAGGCGACGTGGTGTCCGCATGGGTCTCTCCCCCCAGGGCCGATCTCGACGTCGCACGGTGCGCACGTGCTCGGGCCAGCGGTCACTGTAGCGGTCAGCCAGTCCCGTCGGGGCCGAGTTCTCATCGTTTTCCCGGCGTATGGCTGCCGGACACCTGGCGCGGCACGATGGGGGCATGGGCCAGTGGTTCGCGGCGGACGACTACGCCGTCGGCCGGCTCCTCGTGCAGCGCGGACTGGCAGCGGTCTACCTCGTCGCGTTCCTGGTCGCGGCCAACCAGTTCCGCGCCCTGATCGGGTCGCGTGGGCTGACGCCGGTGCCGCAGTTCGTCGCCCGGGTGCCGTTCCGGCGGTCGCCGAGCCTGTTCCACTGGCGCTACACCGACGGGCTCTTCGCGGCGGTCGCCTGGTCGGGCGTCGCGGTGGCGGCGGTGACGCTCGTGGGTGTGACGGAGCGGCTGCCGCTCCCGGTGACGATGCTCGTCTGGGCACTGATGTGGGCGGCATACCTGTCGATCGTCAACGTGGGGCAACGCTGGTACGGCTTCGGCTGGGAGTCGCTGCTGCTGGAGGTCGGCTTCCTCGCGATCTTCCTCGGCAACGCCGGCACCGCTCCCCCGTGGCCGCTGATGATCGCGCTGCGGTGGGTGCTGTTCCGGCTGGAGTTCGGCGCCGGGCTCATCAAGTGGCGCGGCGACGCCTGCTGGCGCGACCTCACCTGCCTCTACTTCCACCACGAGACCCAGCCGATGCCCGGCCCGCTGTCGTGGTGGTTCCACCGGCTGCCCCGCCCCCTGCACCGCGTCGAGGTCGCGGCCAACCACGTGACCCAGCTGGTGCTGCCGTTCGGGCTGTTCCTGCCTCAGCCGGTCGCCGGCACCTGCGCGGTCGTGATGGTGGTGACCCAGCTGTGGCTGGTGCTGTCGGGGAACTTCTCGTGGCTCAACTGGGTGGCAATCGTCCTGGGCGTCTCGGCCGTCCCAGACGGCTTCTGGTCGCGGGTCGGCATCGGGACGGGCGATGGGTATGCCGCAGGGTCCGAGGGCGGCGCCGGTCCCCTCTGGTGGGTGGTCCTGTGCTGGCTCGTCGTGGCCCTGGTCGCCGTGCTCAGCGTCGGGCCCGCACGAAACCTGTTGTCCCGCAAGCAGGTCATGAACCGGTCGTTCGACCCGCTCCACCTCGTCAACACCTACGGCGCCTTCGGGTCGGTGACGCGGGACCGGCGCGAGGTGGTCGTCGAGGGCCGCCGCGGCGACGGCCCCTGGCTGGAGTACGAGTTCAAGGGCAAGCCCGGTTCGGTGCGCCGCCGACCGGGCCAGTTCGCGCCCTACCACCTGCGGCTGGACTGGCTGATGTGGTTCGTCGCGATCTCGCCGAGCTATGGCGAGCCGTGGTTGACCCGGCTGCTGCGCCAGCTGCTCGTCGGTGACCGGGCGACACTGAAGCTGTTGCGGCACAACCCGTTTCCCGACACGCCACCGACCCAGGTGCGGGCAGTCCTCTACCGCTACCGGTTCACCACCCGCGCCGAGCACCGCGCCACCGGCGACTGGTGGCACCGCGAACGCCTCCGCGACCTCGTCCCGGCCGTCACTCTGCAGCAGGTCCCCGACTGGCGCTGACCCCGGCCGTTTCATGTCCCGCAACATGCCGTGAGAATTCGCCCGCGACGGCATGTTGCGGGACATGAATCGGGGGCAAGGGGCCGGGGGGTCAGTCGTGGGCGCCGCGGCGACGGCGCAGCCACAGGACGCCGGACACGCCGAGTGCGACCGCGCCTCCCGCCACGCCGACCAGCCACGGCCCGAGGTCCGGGCCGCCGCTGCCGCTGTCACCGGCCGTGCTCGTCGGCGGCAGCCCCTCGATCTCGACCGAGACGTCGCCGCCGTCCGTCGGACCGGTCGTGCTGCTCGTCGTGCCGCTCGTCGTGCTCGTGGCCGCTCGCACGGGCACCGGCACCACCCGCACGTCCGACCGTGCACCCTCGGTGCCGACGAGCAGCTGGTCGCCACAGGGCCAGGCGGCCAGCGTCTCCCCCTGCGGCATGAGCGGCAGGAGCCGGGATGCCTTGACCGCGAAGGACTTCGGGTCGAGCACGAGCGCCGAGGTGTAGGTCCGCGTCACCAGACCCGAACCATCAGGCAGGTATGCCGCGTCCGTCACCACCGCGGGCGCCTCCCCCACCTTGCGGAGCCGGTTGACGCCGGACCGGGACGGCGATGCCGGCAGCTCGTAGACCCCGCCGACCGAGTCCTTGGTGACGACGACGATCCGGCCGCTCCGTGGGTCGACGGCCAGCGCCTCCGCGTCGTGCGGCCCGTCGGGGTAGGCCAGCTCCCAGGACCCCCACTCCCCCTGGGTGTCACCGAGGTCCGGCTCGTCGAACCAGAAGATCCGCACCACCGTGCGCGACCGGCCGTTGTCGCCGATGTCGCCCACCAGGACGCGCCCGGAGCGCGGGTCGACCGCGAGCGCCTCGACGTCACGGACCGGCGCGCCGAACCGGTGCACCCCGACCGTCCGACCGGTCCGCGTGTCCACGGCGAAGATCCGCCCCGAGTCACCCGAGTCGTTGGCCGTCCAGACCACGCCGGGGTGTCGCCGGCTCACGGCCAGCCCGGACGACTCGGTCACCCGGTCGTCGAGGATGCGAAAGTCCGACGGCACCGCGCACGAGGGCGAGGTTGCCGCGAGGGAGGCACGCGGCATACCGGCGACGACCGAGCCGGCCACGACGGCAGCCGCAGCTGCCGCGCCCAGCCAGCCCCGCACGCTCAGCCGACGATCGCGTCGACGAACGCCTCGGGGTCGAAGGGGGCCAGGTCGTCGGGTCCCTCACCGAGACCGACGAGCTTGACCGGCACGCCGAGCTTGCGCTGCACCGAGACGACGATGCCGCCCTTGGCCGTGCCGTCGAGCTTGGTGAGGACGATGCCGGTGACGTCGACGACCTCGGCGAAGACCTCGGCCTGGCGCAGCCCGTTCTGGCCGGTGGTGGCGTCGAGGACGAGCAGCACCTCGTCGATGGGGCTCTGCTTCTCGATGACCCGCTTGACCTTGCCGAGCTCGTCCATGAGCCCGACCTTGTTGTGCAGGCGGCCGGCGGTGTCGACGAGCACGACGTCGGCCTCGAGCTCGGTGCCCGCCTTGACCGCGTCGAACGCCACCGCGGCCGGGTCGGCGCCGTCGCGCTCCGAACGCACCGTCGGCACGCCGACGCGCGCGCCCCACGTCTCGAGCTGGTCGGCCGCGGCCGCGCGGAACGTGTCGGCCGCGGCCAGCACGACGTCCTTGTCCTCGGCCACGAGCACGCGCGCCAGCTTGCCCACGGTCGTCGTCTTGCCGGTGCCGTTGACCCCGACGACCAGCACCACGGCGGGGCGCCCGTCGACCCGCGAGTCGGCGATCGAGCGGTCCATGGTGGGGTCGACGAGCCGCAGCAGGTCCTCGCGCAGCCAGCCGCGGACCGTGGCCTCGTCGGTGGTGCCGTCGACCTTGACCTGCTGGCGCAGGCTGTCCACGAGCTCGGTCGTGGCCTCCACGCCGAGGTCGCTGGCGATGAGGGTGTCCTCGACCTCCTCCCACGCCTCCTCGTCGAGCTTGCCGCGCGAGAGCAGGGCGAGCAGGCCCTGGCCCAGGCTGGAGTTGGAGCGGGCGAGCCGGGCACGCAGCCGCTGGAGGCGGCCCTTGGCCTCGGCCGGGCGCTCGATCGTCGGCGTCTCGGGCTCCGGCGGTGCCGGTGTCTCATAGCCCGGTGCGGGCAGGGTGTCGACCGAGCCGGCGTCCTCGATGGGGCGCTTGGGAGCATCCCGTGGAGGTTCGGCGTCGTCGCCGACGCCGGGCAGGACGTCGCCCTCACGTCCCGGCGCCCGCGGCGGCGCCCCCTTGGTGCGTCCACCCCGTCCGCGGGTGAGGCCGACGATGGCCCCACCGAGGACGACGAGCAGGCCGACGGCGACGGCAATCCATTCCCAGAGCTCGTTGATCACGCGCGCCATCCTCTCATCGCGGGTGCGCCCGCACCGCTCGGCATCGAGCGCGCCTTCATGTCCCGCAACATGCCGCGTGTCGGCGTGCGACAGCGCATGTTGCGGGACATGAGTCCCCGGGACTCGGAGGTGGGCTCACTGCGGGGCGGCGATGCTCCACATGCCCCGGCCGTGGGTGGCTGCGTAGAGGTTGCCGTCGGGGGCGACCTCCAGGTCCATCACCACGGTCGTCGGCAGCCCCGTGCCGAGCACCTGCCACTGGGTCGCGCCCGGCGCCCGGTAGAAGGTGGCCAGGTCGGTGCCGAGTGCCAGGCCGCCACCCGCGAGCTGCTTGATGGTGCTCGCCGGGACGTCGGGCAGGTTGGCACTGGCGTCGGTCCACGTGGCCCCGCCGTCGCGGGTCTCGTAGACGTGGCCGACGCCTGCCCCCGGCCCCTCGGTGAACCGGCGCGAGAAGCCGTTGATCGCGGCATACGCGTGGTTGCCGTTGGCGGGGTCGACGGTGAGGCCCTGCACGAACCGGTTCGGGAAGCCCGAGCCGAGCGAGAGCTGGTGCCACGTGCCACCCGCGTTGGTGGCGATGCCGCGCGCGAAGCCGACGTTGTTGCAGGGGCCGCACCACGAGACGTATGCCGTGCCGCCCTGCATCGTGACCGCGGTCGCCGAGTGCCCGGCACCGAGGTCGAACGCCTTCTTCAGCGCCGAGCTGTCGCGGGCCTGCCACACGTTGTCGGCCGTCCACACGTACTGGCCACCGAAGATCGCGGCGTCGGGGTTGGCACCGTCGAGCCCGACCGGCGCGATGAACCGTGCGCCGGGGTCGCCCGGGTCGAGCGACCACGACGTGGCCGTGGCCTCGCTCGTGGCGCCCGGGTTGGTGGCGCAGTTGTTGGTCACCTTGACCGCGAGGTAGACGTACTCCTGCAGCTGGTTGCAGCCGTTGCGCGGGTCGGCTGCGCCGTCGCCGCCGTCACCGCCGAAGTGCGAGCCCATCTCGGTGTCGCCGTTGCTGGCGTCCGGGTTGACCTTGCGCAGGTTGGACGCGCCGTTGTCCTGCAGGCCACCGGAGACGACCACGCCGGTCCCGCTCGGGTCCTTGCCGACCGACGCCGAGTAGTACTGCAGCGCGTCCAGCGTGCCGTCGGCGCTCATCGACTGCAGGTCGGTGGCGTTGTGGTTGGCGTTCTCCTTGCCGTTGACCGGGCGCCGGTAGACGCCGCCGTCGTTGCCGAAGAAGACGACGGGGGTGCCGCCGGCGGTGCCGACGGTCACCGAGTGCTGGTCCGGGTGGCCGGCGAGCGGGCACCGGTTGGAGGCGTCGCTGATGCTCCAGCACGGGAAGTTGAAGTTCCAGTACGGCGAGACGGCCGCCCAGTGCGAACCGGCGTCCTTGGTCTCGAAGACCTCCTCGAGACCCGCCCAGACATGGTCACGGTTGGCCGGGTCGACCTGGAGGAACTGGTTGTACCAAGCCTGCACACCGACGCCGTAGCCCTTCTTGTCCAGCGCCGATCCGCTGTTGTGCAGCTGCTGCTGGCTGGCGATCTGGTTCCACGGTCCGAGCGGTGAGCCGGTCTTGGAGACGAAGATCCCCGCCAGGGACGACGACCCGTTGATCTTGCTCGGCTGCTGCACCAGCGCGTAGAGCCGGTCACCGGTCTTGCTGAACGCGAACGTCGTGTAGCCGACGTCCGTGGTGTTGGTGATGCCGCCGAGGACGACGTTCAGCTTGTGCCAGCTGCTCGGGCCCTGCGTGTAGTCGTTGGTCTCGTAGAACCCGTTGTAGGTGTCACCCGAGCGCCACCCGATCGCGGCGATGACGTGCTTGGGGTTCTTGGGGTCGACGGCGATGTCGTTGACGATGTTCTTGTATGCCGCGTTGGTCGGCCCCGAAGACGTGTTGCCTCCCCAGTTGGACCCGGCCGGCACGAGGACGTTGCCCGCGTCGTCCTTGATCTGTGGCATCCACGACATGTTCGGCGCGAACGCAAAGGTCCAGGCGCCGGCCCTGGTGCCCTGCGCGTGGTACCAGATGCCGCGGTTGGTGGCGACGAAGACGTTGGAGCCGCCGTAGCGGACGCGGCCGATCGTCGTCGACTCCAGCTCCTGGCCGCCGACCCGGTCGGTCGGGGCGAAGCTGCCGGTCGCCGGGTTGGCGAGGCGGTAGACGCCGGCGCCGACGTAGGACGTGCCGCCGGTGTTGGCCTCTCCGGTGGAGAACCACAGCGACCCGTCGCCCGCGAGCTGGAGGTCACCGGCCGACAGGGACGGCAGCTGGTCGGCGATCGGCGTCCACTGGCCGCCACCCTGGGAGGAGCGCCAGACACCACCGTCGGCGCCCGCGGCATACACGTGGTTGGCGGTGTCGGCCGCCAGCCCGGTGACGCGACCGGTGACGTGACCGGCCCCTCCGGAGCTGTTGGAGTACCAGTCGCGGTAGCGCGGGTCGTCGGCGTTGTAGGGCACCTTGGTGACCTCGCGCCAGGTGCCGGCGCTGTGCGGCAGGGCCGACAGCTGGGTGAAGGCGTTGCCGTACGCGCCCGGGGCGACGATGCCGGGGGCGGTGCGAGCCTGGGCGAACTCCTCGGCGAGCGTGGCCGCTTCCTTGGACTCGTTCTGCGCCTCGGCGGGGTTGCCGCCGGCGATCATCAGCGCCTTCTCCATGACGGAGGCGTTGTAGTGGCGGTCGCGCCACTGGTACTTCAGCCATGCTTCGTTGAGCTCGTGGCGCCCGACGTAGCCGGCGGCACCGGCGGCGACGAGGGCCACACCGGCACCGGCGGCGACCAGCCGTCGAGCGCGCAGGGAGATGCGGGCCATGGTGACTCCTGGAGGGGGACGACGGACCCGTGCGGGCCCGCGCCAACCTTCCCCCCGCCCCACGCGAAGGACCCATGACGAACGTCATGGGTCGCGGTCAGAAAATGCCGCCTGACCTGCACAGACGCGCCGGTCGAGGTATGCCGCCTGGCTGGCGTCCGCGGGTGCGGTCCGCGGGTGCGGTCAGCCGGCGCCGTCAGCCGGCGCGGTGGCGGCCGGCGTCGCCGGCGCTGCTGTCGGACCCCACGGACCCGACGGTGTCGGACACCTTGTCCTTGGCGCTGGTCAGCGCGTCACCGGTCTTGCCGATGGCCGAGCCGGTCTTCTCGCGGGCCAGGGTCATCAGCTCCTCGCCCTGCGGGGTGAGGATGTCGCGGCCCTCGCGGCGTGCGGGGATGGCCACCAGCGCGACGACGGCAACAGCCAACGCGATGCAGATGAGCATGCCGATGATGAGCGCGACCATGGCACTAGGGTGCCTTGCGCAGGGCGTTTGCCCAAATCGGGCGCGCCGTCTGCTATGCGCTTTGCGCCGCCACGTCCCGGATCCGCTGGGACACGACTGTCGTCACGCCGTCACCGCGCATCGAGACGCCGTAGAGCGCGTCGGCGACCTCCATCGTGCGCTTCTGGTGGGTGATGACGATGAGCTGGCTGGAGTCGCGCAGCTCCTCGAACAGCGTGATGAGTCGGCCGAGGTTGGCGTCGTCGAGCGCGGCCTCGACCTCGTCCATGATGTAGAACGGGCTCGGCCGCGCCTTGAAGATCGACACCAGCAGCGCCACGGCGACCAGCGACCGCTCGCCACCGGAGAGCAGGGACAGCCGCTTGATCTTCTTGCCGGGCGGGCGGGCCTCGACCTCGATGCCGGTGGTGAGCATGTTGTCGGGGTCGGTCAGCGTGAGCCGCCCCTCACCGCCGGGGAAGAGTCGGCCGAAGACCTGCTCGAACTGCGCCGCGGTGTCGTGGTAGGCCTCGGTGAAGACGCGCTCGACCCGCTCGTCGACCTCCTTGACGATGTCGAGCAGGTCGCGCTTGGACTTCTTGAGGTCCTCGAGCTGCTCGGTGAGGAACTTGTGGCGCTCCTCCAGCGCGGCATACTCCTCCAGCGCGAGCGGGTTGACCCGGCCGAGCGCGTTCAGTGCTCGCTCGGCCTTGCGCAGCCGCTTCTCCTGCACCTCGCGCACGTAGGCGACCGGCTCCACCTCGACCTCGGGGTCGTCGTCGGGGCCGGGCACGTGCGGCACGAGCTGGTGCGGACCGAAGTCCTCCATCAGCACCTCGGGTTCGATGCCGAGCTCCTCGACGGCCTTGGTCTGCATCGCCTCGATCCGCAGCCGCTGCTGGGTGCGGGCCACCTCGTCGCGGTGCACGGTGTCGGTGAGGTCGCGCAGCTCGTCCTGCAGCGTGGCGACACCCCGGCGCACCTGCGCCAGCTCGGTGTCGCGTTCGGTGCGCTCCTGCTCGGCGGCCGCGCGCTGTCGGGCGGCGGTCTCGAGGGAGTCGGCGATGACCGAGGCCGCGTATGCCGCCCCGTGGGCGACTGCCTGGGCCACGGTCGCCTCCCGCTTGCGGCGCTCCTGGCGGGCGGCGAGCCGCTCGCGGGCGGCGAGCTCGTTGCGCGCCGCGCCCTCGAGGGAGTCGGCGCGGCCCTTGAGCGCGCGGGCCCGCTCCTCCTTGGTGCGCAGGGTGAGGCGCAGCTCGGTCTCGCCGGTGCGGGCGCGGCTGGCCTCGAGCTCGAGCCGGTCGCGCTCGTCGGTGCCCGGCTCCTCGGCCTCGGCCGGCTCGGTGCTGGCCTCGTCGAGACGCTCGGTGAGCGCGGTCAGCTCGGTGCGGTCGTTCTCCAGCGCGGCCTCGGCGTCGGCGATGGCGCGCTCGGTGCGCTCGGCCTCGGCCTTGGCGGAGCGGACGGTCGCGCCCAGGTGGCCGAGCCGCTCGGCCACGGCGGCCATCTTGGCGTCGGACTCGTGCAACGCCTCGAGCGCGCTCTCGACCTCGTCGTTGATGCTGCGGTGCCTCTCCTGGGCCGCGGTGAGCGCGAACCGGGCCTGCTCGCCACGACGGGTGGCGTCGGCGACCCGGTCGCGGGTCTCGTCGACCGCCGACTGGATCTCGATGAGGCTGGGGGCGCTGGTGCTGCCGCCGCGGACCCAGCCAGGTGCGAAGACGTCGCCGTCGGCGGTGACGGCGGTGATGCCCTCGCCGCGGGCCGCGAGCGCCGCGGCGGCTGCGGCATCGGGGACCAGGGCGACCCGGTCGAGCAGCTGTTCCACGGCCGGGCGCACGGTGGCGGGCGCCTCCACGACCTCGCGTGCCCACACGGCGCTGCCGTCGAGCCGCGGCCACGAGCCGGGGTCGGAGGTGACCGCGGTCTGGCCGACGAGGAACGCGGCGCGACCGGCGTCGTCGTCACGCAGCGTGGTGATGGCGGCGGCCGCGGCGTCCACCGACTCGACCGCGAGCGCGTCACCGGCCCAGCCGAGTGCGGCGGAGATGGCGACCTCGTGCCCACCACTGACCTGCAGCAGCGAGGCGACGGAGCCGACGATGCCGTGGCGGGAGTCGGCTGCGGCCAGGAGTGTGGCGGCGCCGTCCTTGCGCGACAGGCTCAGCTCGAGCGCCTCGAGCCGGGCGGCAGCGGTGGTGCGGTCTCGTTCGGCGGTGCGCTCGGCCTCGCGCAGCTGCTCGACCTCGGCCTCGACCTGCTCGAGCTGGGCGGCGGCGGTCTCGTAGGTCGAGTCCAGCCCCTCCTCGCCCTCCTCGTCGACGGCAACCGACGCCTCGAGGCCGGCGAACTCCTTCTCCGCCACGCGAGCCCGCTCCTGCGACTGCTCCACGATTCCGCGCAGCCGCCCGATCTCGGCCTCCCCCGCCTCGATCCGGCTCTTGCGCGCACCCACCTGACCGGCGAGCTTCGCGAGCCCCTCGCGACGGTCGGCGGCCGCCCGGGCGAGGCGCTGGAGGCGCTGCTGCTCCGCGGCATACTCGCGCTCGAGTCCCTCGCGGGCGGCGACGGCCGCCTCGAGCGCGGCCTTGGCGTCGCGCACCTCCGCGAGCAGCGTGTCCTCCTGCTTGCGGGCCTCGGCGGCCTGGGCACGCAGCTCCTCGGGGTCGCGGCCGGTGGTCTGCTCGTCCTGGGTGTCCTGGGACAGCAGGCGCACGCGTTCGGCGGCGAGCGACTCGGTGGAGGTCAGCTTGTCGCGCAGCTGCTGGAGGCTGAACCAGCGCTCCTGCGCGCGGTTGAGCTCGGGGGCGGCCTCGGCGGCGCGCTGCTCGAGGGTCTGCAGACGGGCGCGGGCGTCCGCAAGCCCCTCCTCGACCTCGGTGCGCTTGGCGATCAGCGCGGTCTCGTCGGCGACCTCCTGCTCGAGGGTGGAGGTGAGCTGCACGAGGTCGTCGGCGAGCAGCCGCAGGCGGGCGTCACGCGCATCGGCCTGCACCATGGCGGCCTTGCGCGCGGCCTCGGCCTGGCGCCCGAGCGGACCCAGCTGGCGCCGGATCTCACCGGTCAGGTCGTTGACCCGGGTGAGGTTGGCCTCCATCGCCTCGAGCTTGCGCAGCGCCTTCTCCTTGCGCTTGCGGTGCTTGAGGACCCCAGCGGCCTCCTCGATGAAGCCGCGGCGCTCCTCGGGGGTCGCGCGCAGCACGGTGTCGAGCTGGCCCTGGCCCACGATGACGTGCATCTCGCGGCCAATTCCGCTGTCGGACAACAGTTCCTGCACGTCGAGGAGTCGGCAGGAGGTGCCGTTGATGGCGTACTCGGATCCACCGTTGCGGAACATCGTCCGGCTGATGGTGACCTCGGCGTAGTCGATCGGCAGCGCGCCGTCGGTGTTGTCGATGGTCAGGCTCACCTCGGCGCGACCCAGCGGTGCGCGGCCGGCGGTGCCGGCGAAGATGACGTCCTCCATCTTGCCGCCGCGCAGGCTCTTGGCGCCCTGCTCGCCCATGACCCAGGCGAGGGCGTCGACGACGTTGGACTTGCCGGAACCGTTGGGGCCGACGATGCAGGTGATGCCGGGCTCGAGCCGCATCGAGGTCGCCGAGGCGAAGGACTTGAAGCCCTTCAGGGTGAGGCTCTTGACGTACACGAGCGGGGTGGCTCCTCGGGTGTGGCGGCCGGTGCCGGCGAGCGGCTCCCGGTGGATCGGGGCAACCCTACCCGCGCACGGGAGCGGGTCCACGCACCTCGTCCGCCCCTGCGTTGCCTGTGCCTGCTGTGACTCCTGAGGCGCCAGAGGTATGCCGTCCGGTCACCCCGCGCACCCGGTCACCGACTCGTTGCCGGCCACTCGGCGTCCAGCGGCGAAATCGCCCCACCATGCCGAGCCACCGGCACCACGTGCGAGACGCCCGGCGTCAGTCGGTGGTGTCGGCGATCGCCTCGTGGTGGTGGATGACCTCGGCGATGACGAAGTTGATGAACTTCTCGGCGAACTCCGGGTCCAACCCGCTCTCGTCTGCCAATGCCCGCAACCGCGCGATCTGACGCTCCTCGCGCGCGGGGTCCGCCGGCGGCATACCGGACCGCGCCTTGAGCTCACCCACCCGCTGGGTGCACTTGAAGCGCTCGGCGAGCAGGTGCACGAGCGCGGCGTCGATGTTGTCGATGCTGGCGCGCAGGCTCAGCAGCTCGGCCGGCGTCGGCGTGGCGTTCGGCTCGGGGGCGGGAGAGCTCACCCGGCAATCGTAGGTGCGGCCGCGGCGACGACGTCCGGCTGTCTCAGATCCTCACGCAGCTGGTCGTTGTCGCGTTGCAGCCGGTCGACCAGGGCCTCCAGGTCACGCACCCGGCGGCGCAGTTCGACGGTCTCGAGCTCGCGCCGCGGGTCCACCGCAACGCGGTAGCCCACCAGGGCCTTGGCCATGTCGACTCCTTCGTCCGCAGGTGGCGGGGTTCAGACCTGCGGCTCACCCCGAGGAATGGGGCCCACCTCTCAGAGTGACAGGGCCCCTGCGCGGGGTCAATGCAGTGGCGGCGACGGTATGCCGCGGAGCTCACTTCTCGACGAAACCCACCACGTCGTCGCGCGCGACACCCCACGTGGTGACGCAGGTGTGCACCTCGCCGGGGCGCAGCTTGGTCGTGGGCTTCTCCTCGAGCAGCGCGACCAGCTCGCGGATCTGCGCGGGGGTGCCCTGGGCGACGACCTCGACGCGGCCGTCGCCGGCGTTGCGGGCATGCCCCTCCAGGCCCAGCTCGAGCGCGCGGGCCCGGGTCCACCACCGGAACCCGACTCCCTGCACCCGACCGTGGACCCAGATGACCGCCCGTGCCGGAGAGTTCTCGTCCATACCTTCCATTTGTACGCCGACCGCCCCGCGGTGTCAGCCTGCCCCGCGCGTTTGCTTGCGTCCGCGGATCTGGCGGCCATGACAGCCAGATCCGCGGACGCAAGCAGTCAGGAGGCCGGGACGGGGCTACAGATGTCGGGTCGGGTCCATGCGCTGGTGCAGGATCCGGATCACGTCAACGCCATCGGGGCGCTCGCGGTAGAACAGAAGGTGGCTGCCGATGCCGTACCGGCGGTAGCCCTCGCGGATCTCGTCGCAGGCGTGACCTCGCCGAGGGTCCTGCGCGATGCGTTCGATGGCGGCCCTGATCTCGAGGACGTAGGTCTCGGCCTGGTCGTCGCCCCAGCGCTCGCGGGTGTAGTCCCAGATCGACGACAGGTCGCCCTGCGCGGCAGGTGTGAGCCGGTACCCGGTCACGACTTCTTGGAGGCGATGAAGGCGTCGAAGTCGAAGGGCTCGGCCGCCCCGCTCTCCTCGCCCGCGACGAGCGCCGCCCGAACGGCCGCCAGCTGCGTCTCCCGGTCCTCGAGCAGGCGCAGGCCGGCGCGCACCACCTCGCTGGCGGACCGGTACCGACCAGACGCGACCTCGTGGGACAGGAAGGCCGAGAAGTGGTCGTCGAGGCTGATCGAGGTGTTCTGGGCCATGGAGCGACGCTACCAAGAATTGGTATGACGTGCCGATCAGCGGGCCGGGACGTGGCGCGGGCGGGGCTGGCAGCGGGGGCACGAGAACGACGAGCGGTTCATGAACGCCTCGCGCCGGATCGGGGTGCCGCACCGGTCGCACGGCTCCCCCTCGCGCCCGTACGCGTGCAGCGACCGGTCGAAGTAGCCGGACGCCCCGTTGACGTTGACGTAGAGCGAGTCGAAGCTCGTCCCGCCCGCCACCAGCGCCGCCGCCATCACCTCGCGCGCGTGGTCGAGCACCCGCGACAGGGTCGGCTTGGTCAGCGCCGAGCAGGGCCGCGACCCGTGCACCTGCGCCCGCCACAACGCCTCGTCGGCGTAGATGTTGCCGATCCCGGCGACGAGCGTCTGGTCGAGCAGCGCGCGCTTGACGGCGACGTCCTTGCCCTTCATCCGCTTGACGACTGCGGCCTGGTCGAACGCCGCCTCGAAGGGGTCCGGCGCGATGTGCGCGATCGTCTCCGGCACGTCGTCCGGCGTCAGCTCGGCCAGCGCCATCCCGCCGAACGTCCGCTGGTCGACGAACCGCAGCTCCGGCCCACCATCGGCAAAGACGAACCGCGCGTGCAGGTGCTTCTCGTCCGGCGCATCCGGCTCCTCGACGAGCAGCTGCCCACTCATCCCGAGGTGCGCGATCAGCCCCTGCCGATCCCCGCCCGGCTCGGACAGGACCAGCCACAGGTACTTGCCCCGGCGGCATACCCGCTCGACGCGGTTGCCCGCCAGCCGCGCACCCAGGTCCTCGGGCCCGGCGAGGTGGCGACGCGCGACCCGCGTCCCATGGAAGTCCGCGCGCTCGATGGTGCGCCCCGCGACGTGGTCGGCGAGGCCGCGGCGGACCACCTCGACTTCGGGCAGCTCAGGCACGGTGCAGCTCAGGCATGAGTCGGTATGCCGCGTGGTCGCCTAGGAGGGCGACCCGGCGGGAACGTCGTCCTCGCCGTCGCCGGAGTCGGCCGCCGCCGAGCTGCCGTCGGTGCCGGTGCCGATGCCGGTGCCGGTGCCGGTGCCGGCCTCGAGCTTCTGGCTGCGCGCCGACAGCGAGCGCCAGGCCAGCTCGGCGGCACGCTGCTCGGCTTCCTTCTTCGACCGGCCGGTGCCCTCACCGAGCACCTCGGCGCCGACGACGGCGCGCGCGGTGAAGGTCTTCTCGTGGTCGGGGCCCTCCTCGTCGACCCGGTAGTCGGGCACACCGAGGGTGGAGGCGGCGGCGAGCTCCTGCAGCGAGGTCTTCCAGTCGAGCCCGGCGCCGAGGGTGGCGGACTCGGCCATCAGCGGGTCAAGCAGGTGGTGCACGAGGACGGCTGCCGGGTCCATGCCACCGGAGAGGTAGACCGTGCCGATGACGGCCTCCATCGTGTCGGCGAGGATCGAGGCCTTGTCGCGACCGCCGGTGGCCTCCTCACCACGGCCGAGCCGGACGTGGTCACCGAGGCCGAGGGTGCGTGCGACGTCGGCGAGGGCGCGCATGTTGACGACGGCGGCGCGCAGCTTGGCCAGCTGCCCCTCAGCCAGGTCCGGGTGTGCGGTGTAGAGCGTGTCGGTGACGACGAGGCCGAGCACCGAGTCGCCGAGGAACTCGAGGCGCTCGTTGTTGGGCAGGCCACCGTTCTCGTAGGCGTACGAGCGGTGCGTGAGGGCACGCAAAAGCAGCGACTCGTCGACGGGCCCTCCGGTCACCTCGGAGAGGTGAGCGGCGAACTCGGCGACGGGCCGCTGCGACGCGCTGTCCGGCATACCAGTCGGACCGGGGGGACTCACGCGCAGCCCAAGGCGGTCAGCCCTGGTGCTCGGTGCGCTCGGCGGTCGTGTAGTGACGACCCTTGTAGTAGCCGCACGACGGGCAGGCCACGTGGGGCTGCGTCGGCTGCTTGCACTGCGGGCACGTGGTCAGCGTGGTCGCGGTCGCCTTCCAGTTCGCACGGCGCGAACGGGTGTTGGAGCGCGACATCTTCCGCTTCGGGACAGCCACGTCAGTTCCTCTTCTCTTCGGTGTCGGCGGTCAGCGACTGGAGCGCGGACCACCTGGGGTCGATCACTTCGTGGTGGTGCTCCGGGTCGTCCGCCAGCCGCGCTCCGCACTCGGAGCACAGGCCTGGGCAGTCTTCCCGGCACACCGGCTGGAACGGCAGTGCAGGCACCATCGCGTCCCGGAGCACCGGTTCGAGGTCGAGCAGGTCGCCCTCGAGGTGGTGCTCGTCTGCCTCGTCGTCCTCCGACGCCACCTCGCGGTGGTGTGCGGTGCGCTCGGCGTACGCGAACAGCTCCTGGAACCGCACCTCGAGAGGGATCTCGACGGGGTCCAGGCACCGCACGCATGCGCCGGTCGCGGTTGCCTTGGCCGAGCCGGTGACCAGCACGCCCTCCACGACGGACTCGAACCGCAGGTCCAGGTCGATCGGGGCGCCCTGCGGCACCGCGATGACGTCCGTGCCGAGGTCGGCAGGTGCCTCGACGACGCGCTGGACCTGCTCCATCGAACCGGGACGACGGCCCAGGCTCTTGGTGTCGAAGACCAAGGGGGACCGGGGGTCGAGGTGGTTCATGGCTCCAGCAGACGTCGAGTGACTCGGATCCGGCCTCGGATGAGACGCAGACCGACGCACGAGATTACCTGAGCACGGGCCACCTTCCCAAATGCAGGTATGCCGCGTGCTCCCGTCAGTCTGCCCCGTCGCCCCGCGTGCTCGCGCCCCGGTCAGCGAGCCGGTCCGCGCCCCGGTCCGCGAGCCGGTCGTCGAGGGCGCGGCCGAGGGTCGGTGCGAGGGTGCGGACGTAGGTCGCGGTGAGGTGGTCGCCGGCCCGGTGGACGGTGACGTGGCCGATGGCGACGGGGCACTGCTGCGTCGGGCAGATCCAGTCGGTGAGGTCGACCAGGTCGGCGCCCGCGGCAGCCGCCGCCTCGCGCTGGGCAGGCAGCCCGGAGCCGGCGACCGCGCTGTCTCGGTCGAACGCGCACCGGGTGACTTCCCGGGGGTGTCGGGCGGTGCACACGTCGAGATTGTCGGGCGACACGGGGCTGTCGCCGAGGACGACGAGGCGGGCGCCTGTCTTGCCCACGTCACGCCAGCGTTCGGCCAGGCCGTCGACGAGGGCGGCGCGGGTGGCGCGGGTGCCGTCCCAGGCGCGCGCCGAGTAGCCGGACGTGACGAGCACGTCGGGTGGCTGGGCCGACAGGCGTTCCACGACCCGTCCGTTCCACTCGTCGCAGGCGGGGTAGGGCTTGCCCTCGTTCTCGGCCCGTCCCCCGGCGAAGGCGCAGGCGGACTTGCCGTAGGTGACGATGCGCCAGTCGCGCGCGGTGGCAAGCTCCTGCAGGGCTGGCAGCCACTGCATCGCCTTGGAGTCGCCCACGAGGGCGACGGTGGTCGCGCCGTCACGCACCCCGAACTCACACGCGACCGGCTCCTCGACGAGCCGGTCGACCTGGCACCGGTCGACGTCGGCGGCGGGGCGGTCCTCCCCCGCGAGCTGCGGGTCGGGCGTGAGCCACTGCCAGTCGTCGACCGCGTATGCCGCGGGGTCGGCTCCCGGTGGCGTGCCGAGCGTGGCCGCGCCGAGGGTCGCCAGGGGTGGTACCGGACCGGCGACCGGGGTCGTCCGGAACGGTGACGCGGCGGTCAACAGGGGTACGGCTGCGAGGGCACCGGTCAGCGAGAGCGCGACCCCGAGGCCCAGGGCCGGCCCCACCCGGCGAGCCAGAGTGCGGCTGTGGTGGATCGGGGCTTCGAGGAACCGGTGACAGGCCCAGGCCGGGATCGCGCTGGCCACGACGAGCGCGACCTTCTGCGCGGTGGTGAGGCCGTCGAACGCCCACTCCCCGAGGACCACCGCCGGCCAGTGCCAGAGGTAGAGGGAGTAGGACAGGCCGCCGATCCAGACCATCGGCGCCAGGCCGAGCAGGCGCACCGGTCCGTCGGGGGCACCGGCCCAGCCGGAGAGGATCACGGCCGCGGCGCCGAGCGTGGGCACCAGCGTCCACGGACCCGGCGTGACCGCACCGGGCGGCAACCAGACTCCCGCCCCGAGGACGGCTGCCAGCCCCACCCAGCCGAGGGCCGCCCAGGCCGTGGGTGGGAACGCCCGACTCGCCCGCGCCGGGTCGCGTCCGTGACACCACACCGCGAGCCCGGCACCGATGCCCAGCTCCCACACGCGGGTGGTGGTGACGAAGTACGCACGGTCAGGGTCGACGGCACCCAGCCACGCGGCATACCCGAAGGACGGCACGGCGAGGAGGGCGAGGAGCAGCCCCACCAAGGCGGTCGTGGGCCGGCGCCCGAGGCGTCGCAGGACGAAGGCGAGAAGGATGAGGGCGAGCGGCCAGACGACGTAGAACTGCTCCTCGACCGACAGCGACCAGTAGTGCTGGACCGGCGAAGGAAGCGAGTCGGCCGCGAGGTAGTCGACGGCGCGGCCGGCCAGCACCCAGTTGACGACGTAGAGGGCCGCGCCGAGGACGTCGGTGCCGATCTCGCGCCGGCGCAGGCCGGGCACGACGAAGTAGGCGACCACGGCCGTGACGACGAGGACGACGATCGCCGCGGGCAGGAGACGGCGCACGCGGCGACCGAGGAACCGGGTCCACGAGATGGTGCCAGTGGTGGTCAGCTCGCGCACGAGCAGGCCCGTGATGAGGAAGCCGGAGATGACGAAGAAGACGTCGACGCCGAGGAAGCCGTTCCTCAGCGGCAGGCCCGCGTGGTAGACGAGGACGAGCAGGACCGCCACGGCCCGCAGGCCTTCGATGTCGGGCCGAAAGCCTTGTGCCGGAGCGGTTTTCGTGTCCTGGGCTGCGGCGGTCACTGCTTCTGCAGGCGCTCCACGAGCGCGTCGCGCACCCGGTCGGAGACGAGCCCGCTGACGTCACCGCCGTAGCGGACGACCTCCTTGACCAGCGAGCTCGAGACGTGCTCGAACTCCGGGGCGGCAGGCAGGAACACCGTCTCGACACCGGTGAGGTGACGGTTCATCATCGCCATCGGCAGCTCGTAGGCGTAGTCGTTGCCGCTGCGCAGGCCCTTGAGGATCACGCCGGCGTCGAGGTCGCGGGCGACGTCGACGAGGAGGCGGTTGGCGAACACCTCGGCACGCACCCCGTCGATGCCGGCGCAGGTGTCGAGGACGAGGTCACGGCGCTCCTCAGGGGTGAACACGCCCTGCTTGGCGGGGTTGTGCAGCACCGCCACGACGACCTCGTCGTAGAGCGCGGCCGCCCGCCGGACCACGTCCAGGTGCCCGAGCGTGACCGGGTCGAAGGAGCCGGGGCAGACGGCCCGGCGCGGGTTGGCGCTCACCTGCGGAACGCTAGCAGCGAGGGGTATGCCGTCCGGTGCGGACGGCATACCCCTCGCCTGTGCGTCGTGGCTGGAACTCAGTCCTCGTCCTTGTCCTCGTCGTCGAGCAGGCCCTCGCGCTCGGCCTTCTTCACGATGCGGCGGACGTTCTCGATGTCGCCACAGTCCTCGTCGAGGAGCGCGTTGCGACGCTTGGCCCACTGCTTGCCGAGCTCCTGGCGGACGTCCTCGGACACGTCGGTGCGCGCGGGGTTGAGGATCGTCTGCTCCTCCTCGCCGATGTGGTGGTTGAGGGCGGTGGCGAGCTCCTCCACGGCGTCGTCGAACTTCTGGGTGTCGGTGCCCTTGCACTCCAGGAGGGCGAGCAGGGCCTCGTTGCCCTCAGCGTGCTCCTCCTCGCCGTGCTCGGCCTCGTGCTCGGTGATGGCGTCCTTGCGGCGCAGCTGGGTGTAGACCTTCTCCTCCTCGGCCTCACCATGGGCGATGAGGACGGCCGACAGCGCGGCGCGGGCGGCCTCGCGGTCGGCGGTGGAGTCGCGCAGGTCGCGCAGCAGGGTCTCGAACAGCCGGTGGTCGTCGAGGATGAGGTCCACGACGTCGCCTTCGGTCGGGCGCGGAATCTCGTATGTCGTCATGGGCCCATCATGGCTGACCTGCGGATTCGCGGCACGGGGAGGGTGTCGCCCGACGTGCGTCCCACGCAGCGGACGCCCGGCTTGTGTCTTCCCGTCCGGGTTTGTGACGGTGGAGGAGTACTGACCTCCATGGGAAGGAAGAGCGCCATGCTCACCCTCACCGAGAACGCCAGCACGATCGTCAAGACCCTCGTCGACCAGAACCTCCCGGGCGACGACTCAGGGCTCCGCTTCAGCCAGGAGGGCGCCGAGTCCGGCGGCCTGACCGTCACGACCGCCGAGTCCGGCCAGCCCGGCGACGCGCTGGTTGAGCAGGACGGCGCGAAGGTCTACCTCGACGAGACCGCAGCCGTGGCCCTCGCCGACCAGGTCCTCGATGCCAGTGTGGACGAGCAGGGCAGCGTCCAGTTCGCGATCGCACCGGCGGGCGGTGCGGGCGACCTGGGTGCCCAGAACGGTGCCCCCACCGCCTGACCCAGCCATTTCATGTCCCGCAACATGCCGTCGCACGCGGACTCATGTCCCGCAACATGCCGTGGTGCGCGAACTTTCACGGCATGTTGCGGGACATGAGTTCTGGGGCCGACCCCTGCGGATCAGGTCGGTGACCCCAGCAAGCCGGCCCCTCGACGGAAATTGCGTTGAGCGGCCGGCTTGTCGGCTCCTACCGTCGAACCATGGCCACCGAGCTGCACGCGATCACGTTCCGGGCACTCGACCCCGCCGCGCAGGCGCGGTTCTGGGCCGAGCTGCTGGGCTGGCGCCGGGTCGACGACGCGGGTGACGGGCTCGCCCTCGAGGTCGGGGACGCCGCCTACGGCGACACCGCGCCCGACGGCGGCGACCGGCCGGCATACCGCCTGCGGTTCGTGCCGAGCGACCGGCCCAAGGTGACGGCCAACCGGATGCACTTCGACCTCACGAGCGGCTATCCGGACGAGCAGGCCGAGAGTGTGGCGCGCGCAATCTCGTTGGGCGCCAAGCACATCGACGTCGGCCAGACGCCCGAGGAGGGGCACACAGTGCTCGCCGACCCCGAGGGCAACGAGGTCGACGTGCTGCCGGCGGAGCGCGGGACCTTCATGAAGGAGACGGGTTTCACCGGCGCGCTGGCGTGCGACGGGTCCGAGGCCGTCGGGCGGTTCTGGAGCGCCGCGCTCGACTGGCCGCTCGTGTGGGACCAGGACGAGGAGACGGCCATCCAGTCGCCGCGTGGTGGCACCAAGATCAACTGGGGCGGGCCGCCCTACGACCCCCAGGCCCGGCCCAACCGGCTGCACTTCGACCTGGCGCCGAGCGCCGGCAGCACCCTCGACCGCGAGGTGGAACGGCTGCTGGCACTTGGTGCGACCATGGCCGATGAGGATGCCGGGGTGGAGCCGTGCGCGCCGGGATGGGCGGTCATGCTCGACCCCGATGGCACCGAGTTCTGTGTGATGCCAATGGGATCCGCGTGACTCAGGCGACCCCGTCGGGGTGCAACGGGCCGGCGAACCAGACCGCCGTCTCGCCGTAGCGCCGCTCCCCCTCCAGCTCCCATCCGGCTGGCCATCGCGGCTGCGGGGTGCGAGCTGACCGCTCGACGACGACGAGCGCGTCGGGGGTGAGCCAGTTGTTCCCGTCGAGGAGCTGGAGGTCGGTGGCCAGCGCTTCCTCGGAGAGCTCGTAGGGCGGGTCGCTGAAGACGAGCGTGTACGGCTGGGTGGGTGGACCGGCGAGGACACGGGCCACCTGGGCCTGGCGCACCGTGATGCCGGGTATGCCGAGTGCCGCCACGTTCTGCCGCGTCACCTTCGCGGCCGCGCGGTCCGCCTCGACGAGCAGGACGCTCGCGGCACCACGACTGGCGGCCTCGAGACCCAAGGCGCCGGACCCGGCATACAGGTCGAGCACGTGCGCGCCGACGAGGACGTCGAGGTGCTCGAGCCGGGAGAACAACGCCTCGCGCACCCGGTCGCTCGTCGGGCGGGTGCCCTGCCCCGACGGGGTGGCGAGGGGTCGCCCGCCCGCGCGTCCGCTGATGATCCGCGTCACGGCCGCAACCTAGCGCGTCAGGGGCGGTGGACGTCCGGGTCGTCTCGCAGGGTGTCGAGCAGGAGCGCGAGAACGGCGTCGGGGCGTTCCATCGAGGGCAGGTGACCGGCCCAGTCGAGGTGCAGCCGCTCGGCGCCGGGGATGGTCGCGGCGAGGTGGTCGGCGACCGCGGTGAAGTGCGCGAAGTCGTGCCCGCCGCTGACGACGAGGGTCGGCACGGCGATCGCGGCGGGATCGACCTCGACGCGCTCGGGCTGCGGCGGAGGGTCGAGCTCGTCGGCGGCCAGCTGCACCTCGAACGCCCGGCGCTGCATCAACCGCACCTGGTCGCGGGCGTCGTCGCTGGCGTCCGGCCCGAGGAGCTGCTCGACGTTGAGCTCGACCGCCCCGTCCACGTCGCCCGCCTCGAGGAGCTCTTCCTCCTTGGTGCCGAACGCCTCCGCCGCGTCGTCGTCGGTCTCCAGGCCTCGGTATGCCGCGCACAGCAGGACGAGCTCCTCGACCCGCCCGGGGTGCCTGGTCGCCAGCTCCATCGCCACACGGCCACCCATCGACGACCCGACCACACGCACGTGGTCGATGCCGAGGTGCGCGAGCAGCTCGTCGAGGTCGTCGGCGTCGGCATACCGCTCCCCCGGCAGCGGGCTGTCGCCCCAGCCGCGCAGGTCGGGCCGCACGACGGTGAACGCGTGACCGAGGGCGGGCAGCAGCGGCTCCCACATCCGACGGTCGGTCGCACCGGAGTGCAGCAGCAGCACGGCCGGGCCGGAACCCTCGACGTCATGAGCGAGCACCATGGCGCGAACCGTAGCGCGCCCCGCCCCCTGCTTGCGTCTGCGTTTTTGCCCACCAGCGGGGCAAGTTCGCAGACGTCCCATCCCGGACTTGCTTGCGTCTGCGTTTCTGCCCACTAGCGGGGCAAGTTCGCAGACGCAAGCAAGAGCGAGGGGGTATGCCGCGTGGCTGGCTGGGTCAGCCGCGTTCGAGGAAGGCGGCCTGCTCCTCGTCGAGACGTTCGGCGACCGCGGCGGCGAGCTCGGGGTGCTGCGTCAGCTCGGGGTCGGCCGCCACCAGCGCGACAGCGTCCTGACGCGCGGCCTCGATCACCTTCTCGTCGCCCAGGACCCGCAGCCACTCCAGCTGGTTGCGGCCACCGGACTGCCGCGCGCCGAGCACGTCACCCTCACGCCGCTGCTCGAGGTCGACCCGCGCCAGCTCGAACCCGTCGTTGGTGCCGGCGACGGCGTTGAGCCGCGTCATCGCCGGTTCGGCGTCGGAGCCGGTCACGAGCAGGCACAGGCCCGGGTGCTGGCCACGGCCGACGCGACCGCGCAGCTGGTGCAGCTGGGACACCCCGAACCGGTCGGCGTCCATCACCACCATCACCGTCGCATTGGGCACGTCGACACCGACCTCGATCACCGTCGTCGACACGAGCACGTCGACCTCGCCGCGGGTGAACCGCGCCATGACGGCGTCCTTCTCCTCCGGCGGCATCCGTCCGTGCAGCACCTCGATCCGCAGGCCCTGCAGCGCCGGCGTCTCGCGCAGCTGCTCCTCGACGGCATACACACTCGCCATCTCGCGCGGCGTCTCGACCGGGTTGCCGTCCTCGTCGACCTCGGGTGGCAGGAACGGCTCCTCATCAGCGCCGGCCTTCTCGTCGCCACCGATGCGCGGGCACACGACGTACGCCTGCCGCCCAGCCCGCACCTCCTCGGCGACCCGCTCCCAGGTGCGGTCCAGCCACCTCGGGTTGTCGACCACGTGGGTGGCGATCGGAGAGCGACCCCGCGGCAGCTCGCGCAAGGTCGAGGTCTCCATGTCGCCGAAGACCGTCATGGCAACCGTCCGCGGGATCGGCGTCGCCGTCATGACGAGGACGTGGGGCGGTTGCTTTCCCTTCTCGCGCAACGCATCTCGCTGTTCGACACCAAAACGGTGCTGCTCGTCCACCACCACCAGTGCGAGGTCGAAGAACTGCACGTTGTCCTGGATCAGAGCGTGGGTGCCGATGACGATGCCGGCATCCCCCGAGGCCGCGTCGAGCAGCGACTGCTTGCGTGCCGCCGTCGACTGCGAGCCGGTCAGCAACGCCACCCTCGTGCCGATGTCCGACCCGCCGAGCATGCCACCCTCGGCCAGGTCTCCCAACATGGCCGTGATCGACCGATAGTGCTGCGCCGCAAGGACTTCCGTTGGTGCGAGCAACGCAGCCTGGCCGCCAGCATCCACGGCGGCCAGCATGGCTCGCAGCGCGATCACAGTCTTGCCGGACCCGACCTCGCCCTGCAGCAGCCGGTGCATCGGCGTGTCCTGCGCCATCTCCGCGGCCAGCGTCTTGCCCACCTCGACCTGCCCGGCCGTCAGCTCGAACGGCAGCCGCTCATCGAACGCCGCGAGCAACCCGCCCTCGCGCGGCATACGCCCCTGGGTCTTCTCGAGCGACTGCCGGTGCCGCCGCTGCGCGAGCGCGGTCTGGAGGATGAACGCCTCCTCGTAGCGCAGGCGCCGCCTGGCCGCGTCGATGTCTGCCTGCCGCTGCGGCTGATGCATGCCGCGCAGGGCGTCCAGGCGCGAAGGGAGCCGTCGCGCACGCGCCACCTCGGGCGGCACCACGTCGCGCACCTCGTCGAGCTGGTCGAAGACGAGGTTGAGGCTGTCGACGACGGTCCAGTTCTGGACGCCCTTGGTCTGCAGGTAGATCGGCAGCAGCTTGCGCCGTGCGTCCAGCCCGTCGGAGTCCGGCGGCAGGATCTGGTAGTCCGGATGGGTCAGCTGCCACTTGCGACCGTACTTCCCCACCTGCCCGGCAAAGATGCCGCGTGCCCCCGGGACGAGCCGCCCCTCGTGGCCGTGCGGCTTGAAGAACGTGATCTCCATGTCGTTGGTGCCGTCGGTGATCGTGGCGGTCAGCATGCGACCCTTGCGCTGGCGCATCGGACGCGTCACCGCTGACTTCACATCGGCGACGACGACGGCGTACTGCCCCTCGTGCAGCTCGCCGAGGTTGGCGTCGAAGGACGTGTAGCGACGCGGCCAGTAGCGCAGCAGGTCGCCGACCGTCCTGAGCCCGCGAGCCTTCTCGAGCTTCTCACCCGCCTTGGAGACGACGGACTTCAGCCTGGTGTCCTCGGTGACCACGCCTACTCGACTCCCACCAGCAGCGGGTAGTGCGGCTGTCCTCCGTCGATCACCGTCACGTCGACGTCGCGGTGTTCGCGCCGCACCGAGTCCCAGACCGTCTCACCCAGACCCGCCGGGGCCCCTTCTCCCGCAACGAGAGTCACGAGCTCTCCGCCACCGGCGAGCAGCCGGGTGAGCACCTCACCGGCGACCGTGGCGAGGTCGGATCCCACGACCACGACATCGCCCGCGACAGCACCCAGCACGTCCCCCGGCGAGCAACGACCGGCGCTTGTCAGCGCCTCCTTGCTCGCGACCGCCACGGCGCCGTGCCGCGTCGCCGCCGACGCGTGGCTCATCTCGGTCGCGTTGCGTGCCGCGGTCGCCGACGCGTCGAAGACCGCCATCGCGGCCAGGCCCTGCACCGCCGTTCGCGAGCGCACGAGGTGCACGTCGATGTCCTCCTGGGCCGCGGCCGTGGCCGCCGCCTGGGCCGCCATCTCGGTGTCGCGGTCGTTGGGCAGCAGGATCACCGAGGCCGCGTGCGAGGCCCGCGCGGCGTCGAGCAGCTGCCCCGCCGACGCCCTCCGACCGGGTCCGCTGGACACCACCACCGCCCCGGCCTCCTCGAAGACACCTGCCAGCCCTGGCCCGGCGGCGCACGCGACAACCGCGACCGCAGTCGCCGGACGCCGGTGTGCCGCAACCTGTTCCGCGAAATGCGTCACGCGCACCCGATAGGGCCGTCCAGCCTCGAGTCCCGCCTCGATCGCCGCCCCGACGTCGTCGACGTGCACGTGGACGTTCCACAGGTCGGGTCCGCCGACGACGAGCAGCGAGTCGCCGAGCTCGTCGAGCGTGGCCCGCAGCTGCGCCGCGCGCTCCTCGTCGCTGTCGCGCAGCAGATACATGACCTCGTATGCCGGCCCGTCGGCCGTGAGGTCGGCCTCGCCTGCGGGGCCGCCACCGTGGGCACCCGTCGGGTCGACCGCGCGACCGACCTGGCTCCACTCCTCGCGCCCACGCAGCGACGGGTCGTCGGCAAAAGGTTCCATGCGATCGCCGACGTGCGCGGCGTCCTGGTGGACGACCCGGGCGAGCGCCTCGAGCATCAGCACGTAACCTGCAGCGCCGGCGTCGACCACCCCAGCGCGCTCCAGCGCCTCGAGCTGGGACGTCGTCGCGGCGAGCGCCTCCGACGCCGCGTCGAGCGCAGCCTCGGCGACGGCCACCAGGCCGCGCTCCGCGGCATACTCGCCCGCATCGGCGGCCGCCCGCGCGACGGTGAGGATCGTGCCCTCGACAGGCCGAGTGACGCTCTCGCGGGCCCGGTCGCTGGCGCGGCGCAACCCGTCGGCCATGACACGGGCGTCCGCCTCCTCGACCCCGGCCTCCGCGATCGCTTCGGCGAAGCCGCGCACGAGCTGGCTGAGGATGACCCCGGAGTTGCCACGCGCGGTGAGCAGCATCGCGCGGGCCAGGCCGGTGCACTCCTGCTCGAGCGTCGCACTGTCGAGCAGTCCGTCGCGCTCGTGCTCCAAGCGCACGGCGTCGAGGGCGGCGTCGAGGGTGAGGTAGAGGTTCGTGCCGGTGTCGCCGTCGGGCACGGGGTAGACGTTGAGTGCGTCGATCTCGGCCCGGCGGGCGGCGAACGCGGTGCGGGTGAGCACGGCCCAGCGCCGCGCGTCCACGGCGTTGAGGGCTTGCAGCACGGGTGTCACGCTAGTCTGCGCGGCAGCTGGTGGTGGGGAGCCCGGGGCCGTTTTGGTCGTTCGGGGCGTGCTCGGCTATTCTTGACCGGTTCCCGTAACTCTCGTGTCGCTGCTGCATGCCGCGAGCCGTGAGGGCCGGGGCCTTCGACTTGTTAACCCGCGAAATCAGGAGAACACCCGTGGCTGCCAACTGCGACGTCTGCGGCAAGGGACCGAGCTTCGGTCACAACATCTCGCACTCGCACCGCCGCACCAAGCGTCGCTGGAACCCGAACATCCAGCGCGTCAAGGCGCTGGTGGGCGACGCGGGCGTGACCCCGAAGCGTCTCAACGTCTGCACCTCGTGCCTCAAGGCCGGCAAGGTCAAGCGCTGACCCGCTGACCTTCCGCACCGACAAGCCGGTCCCGCGTTCGGGGCCGGCTTTTTGGTGCCCCGGCGCCCCTGCGTTCCCGCCGGCCTTCAGCCCGAGAAGTGGTCCCAGCCTCGCGGTTGCTGGGGTTCGCCGTCGAGGGTGACGCCCGCGCCTTCCTCGACGCGGCCGATCGGCCACCAGCCCCGTGGCGGCTCGCCCGGGAACGTCGCCAGCAGCGAGTGCTCCTCTCCCCCGGTCAGCACCTGGTCGAGTGCGTCGTCGCCGACCGCGCCGGCGATCGACCGGACATGCGGCTCCAGCCCCTCGCTCGTGAGCGCCAGCCGCACCCCGCTCGCCTCGGCGATCCGATGACCGTCGCGCAGCAGTCCGTCGCTGACGTCGATCATCGAGGTCGCTCCGGCGTCGGCCGCGTGGGCGCCTTCCGGGATGGGCGCGACAGGTCGCAGGTGGTGGGCGATGCATTCGGTGCGTATGCCGGGTGGCTGGCTCCCCGGGTCGGCTCCCCCCAGGAGCATGGCGAGTCCGGCCCCCGACCGGCCGAGCGTGCCGTAGACCGTGACGACGTCGCCGGGCCGGGCACCGCCGCGTAGCACCGGGTTTCGTCCGTCCATGTCTCCCAACGCCGTCATCGACAGCACCAGCACTCCGGGCGGCGCCGACGACAGGTCACCTCCCGCCACCGCGACCCCCTGCGGTCCGGAGAGACGCGCCGACTCCCCCAGCCCCCGCGCGAACTCCAGCACCCACTCCACCGGCACCTGCGGGTCGGCCATCAGGGACACCAGCACCGCCGTCGGGGTGGCGCCCATGGCGGCGACGTCGGCGAGGTTCTGGGTGAGCAGCTTGGTCGCGACGTCGGCGGGCGTCGACCACTCGTCGAGCCAGTCGAGCCCACGCACCATCGAGTCGGTCGTCACGACCGACGCCGGCCCCGTCGCGAGGACGGCGGCGTCGTCGCCGGGACCAACCGGCATACCCGGCCCGCCTTGAAGCAGGGGAAAGATCTCGGCGAGGAGGGCACCCTCGGAGACGTCCGCGAGGGTGCGGGGGTCTGTGACCATGACTTGACCTCCTCGTGACTGGACCGGGGAGACGGGCGGGACACGGGCACGGTAGCGTCTGGCGTGGCCGCGGTGAGTGCCGCGGTCGGTTCCCGGGTTCTTCGGAAGTTGAGGTGTCACGTGGTGGTCCAGGCCTACATCCTGATCCAGACCGAAGTCGGCAAGGCGGCGACCGTTGCCGAGACCATCGCCGGGATTGCTGGTGTGGTCCTGGCCGAGGACGTCACCGGGCCCTACGACGTGATCGCCCGCGTCGAGGCCAACACCGTCGACGAGCTGGGCAAGCTTGTCATCGCCAAGATCCAGGACGTGCAGGGCATCACCCGGACGCTCACCTGCACCGTCGTCCACGTCTGAGGACGTGCGCGCCGTCAGTCGGCGCGACCTCGTCGCCAGCGTCGCCGGCCTCCTCTTGATGGGGACGGCCGGCGTCGTCTTGTATGCCGCGTGGTCCGACCGGGGGGTCGAGGTCGCCGTGCCGTCGTATGCCGGGTCGGGGTGTTCTTCGGTCGCGTGGCCGTCGGCGGTGGCTGGGGAGAAGTCGGTGGCGACCGACCCGCGGTCGGCGCGGACGGCGGCGTGGGGGGACCCGGCGGTGATCGCCTCGTGTGGGTGGCCTGCATTGGGGCCCACGACGTCGGAATGTCTCGACGTCGACGGGGTCTACTGGGTGGCGGAACGGCTGAGCGACGGGGCGAAGTTCACGACGTACGGGCGGGATCCGGCGATCGTGGTGCTGGTGCCGAAGGCGTATGCACCGGAACCGTTGCTGTTGCCCGCGTTCGCCAATGCCGCCAAGGCGTTACCCGACACCGGCCGCCGCTGCTCTTAGGCAGTCTTCGATGCTACTTCCTCTTCGCGGCTCCGTGCTTGGTCGCCGCCGGCAGAGAGGCCGCCCGACTGCGTGGCGTGGCCCTCGCCGTGACTCTTTGCTGCGGGCCGCCACTGCTCTTGGCAAGTTGGGAGACCCGTTGTGGGCTCACCCCGAGGACCACTGCGATCTCGCGACCCTTGAATCCAGCGGCGGCGAGTTCCTGCACGGCCTCGCGGGACATGGCCCCCGCCTCGCGCTGCAGCGCCTCGAGGTCACGGATCCCTTGCTTTGCCTTCGACACCTTCGCTTGGAGTGCCTTGGGCAGCTCGGGGACGACGGTCAGGTCGAAGGAGTCTTCGGCCACGCCCAGGACGAAGGCAATCGCCTCCCGCGCGTGCTCGTCCGCCTGTCCGAGCGTGCGGACCTGGGACACGGCGCCGGGCGCATCAGGCGAGGTGAGCAACCACCAACCCTCGCGCTTGAGCGCGTCGACGCGGTACGTCGGTCGGCTCATGACCGCCACCATCCTTTCCCCAACTCGGACTCCAGCTGTTTGAAGATCGTCTCTGCGAAGACGTCCGGCATGTCCGACGACGACCTGCTGATAGTGGTGCTGGTGCCTCCAACCCGAATGCCGGTGTGCCGCGTCAGCTCGTACTGCTTGAATTCAAGGCTGGCGGCCTTGGCCGCCTTCTTGATTTTCTTGATGACATCGCCGCGCTTCACAGTGTAAGTCTAGCCCCCATGGATGACAATGCTCTAGGGCTACTAGACGCGGCGCCAGCGATGAGTTTGGCTCGCGCGCCCCGTCTACTCCCGCATGACTCAATACCTGCTGTCCGTTCCGCACGACTCCAACGAAGAGCCGACCATGGAGACCATGGACCCGGCCGACCTGGAAGCGGCCCTCGCCGCCACGGGCGCCATCATCGAAGAGCTCCAGGCCACCGGCGCCTTCGTCTTCGCTGGCGGTCTCATGCCGCCGTCGAGCGCGATCACCGTCGAGAACACGGGTGACTCGCTGAGCAACACCCCAGGGCCGTTCGTCGAAGCGCCTGAATACCTCGGCGGCTTCTGGGTGATCGACGTCGCCGACGAGGCGACCGCTCTCGAGTGGGCTGCCAGGGCATCCAAGGCCCTCGGTGGCCGCATCGAGGTCCGCGCCTTCCAGGAGCAGCCCACCGAATAGCCGGCCTTCCCTCAAACGCCCGTGACACGACCCAGCTCGCCTTTACCTTGACTGCATGAGTGCGGGTTCCGACGACAAACGCATGCGCCTCAGGTATGCCGGGTCGTGTCGAGTCTGCGGCGCTGCCTTGGCGGCCCGGGAGGAAGCGATCTACGAGCGGTCCACCAAGGCCGTTCGGTGTGTGAGCCACGTTCTCGACGATTGCCACGACCGCGAGCCGGAGGACAGTTCGGGCGGCCCCCTCCTCCTGGCGGAGGGCGACCAGCCAGCCGATGGCCGAGTCCAAGACCCTGGCAATCCGCCAGCAGCCGCGGCTGTGGAGGCTGGAGTGGCGGGCGCCTCCGCACGCCGGGAGTTCGAGCGTCGCAGGGCCAAGCGTGAGGAGCGCATCCGTTCCAACCACCCGAAGCTCGGCGGCCTCATCCTCGCTCTGAGTGACGATCCCCAGTCGACGTCCGCGTGGAACACCGGCGCCATCGGCGAGGAACGCCTCGGCAGGGGTCTCGACGCGCTGGCGTCCGACTCGGTACGTCTCCTTCACGACCGCCGGATCCCCAGGTCGAGGGCGAACATTGACCACATCGCCGTGACGGCGAGCGGCGTCTACGTCATCGACGCCAAGAAGTACCGAGGCCGCCCGCAGCTCAAGGTCGAGGGCGGCATACTGCGACCCCGCGTCGAACGACTCCTCGTGGCGTCACGCGACTGCACCAAGCTCGTCGATGGAGTTCTCAAACAGGTCGAGGTCGTCCGCGGGATCGTTGGCGACGTTGTCCCCGTTCACGGCGTCCTCTGCTTCATCGGGGCCGACTGGCCACTCATCGGCGGCTCGTTCACGACGCGTGACGTGCAAGTTCTTTGGCCGAAGAAGCTGTACCCGAAACTGCAGGAGATCGGCGGCCTCTCAGAGTCCGACGTGGCTATGACCCACCGACGTCTCGCGGCACACCTTCTGCCAGCCTGACCCGCCAGATGGCGGGCGGCGCCTGGCACATCTGCCGCGAACGGCGGTTCACCCGAGCACGCATGAACCCGCACAGTGGAGGGCACCAACGGACCTGCCCGAAGGAGTGCAGATGACGACCACCGCCACACCCCGTCCCCCTTTCGACCCCGAACTCGACGCGCTGCTCAGCCTCGTCGGCGACCAGCTGCCGACCCTCACCGCAGACACAATCGCCGAGTTCCGCGAGGCAGCACTGCCGGTTGAGGCGCTCGTCATCACCGACGACAAGCTCGAGGCTGCCGGCGTCACCCGTCGCGACCTGACGATCCCCGGCTACGAGGGCGCCGACATCGAGGTCTCCGTGTTCGCCCGCGCCGACCACACCGGCGCTGGGCCGGGCATCTACCACGTCCACGGTGGCGGCATGATCACCGGCGACCGCTTCCTCGGCCCGGCCGCCATGCTGCCGTGGATCGCCGACCACGACGCCGTCCTCGTCACCGTCGAGTACCGACTCGCCCCTGAGTTCCCCGACCCCTACCCGGTCGAGGACTCCTACGCCGGTCTGGTCTGGACGGCCGAGCACGCCGACGAGCTCGGCGTCGACCCCGCTCGCCTCATCATCGCGGGCGCGAGCGCTGGCGGCGGTCTCGCCGCCGGGACCGCGCTACTGGCTCGCGACCGCAAGGGTCCGGCGTTGGCCGGCCAGCTGCTGATCTGTCCCATGCTCGACGACCGCGACGAGAGCGCGTCGACCCAGCAGTACGACACGGGCACCTGGACCAGGGAGTTCAACCGGGTCGGCTGGGACGCCCTGCTCGGCGACCGCCGCGGCACCGACGAGGTGTCGATCTATGCCGCCCCGGCACGTGCCACCGACCTCGCAGGTCTCCCGCCGGCATACATCGACTGCGGTTCGGCAGAGGTGTTCCGCGACGAGGACGTCGCCTATGCGACCGCGCTCTGGCAGGCGGGCGTGCAGGCCGAGCTGCACGTGTGGGCGGGCGGCTTCCACGGGTTCGACATGCTGGCGCCGCACACCGCCGTCGCGCAGGCGTCGATCGCCGCGCGCGACAACTGGGCCGCTCGCATGCTGGGTTCGTGACTGGGTTCGTGACCAGGTGACGCCGCGCCGACGGCGCGGTGACGCGGCCTCCCGCTGGCTAGGCTTGGCGCGACACAGCTGGGAGCAGGCATGCAGGAACTCGTCGGACGGCTCACCGCCCTCGACCCCGAGGCGAGCGAGACGCTGAAGGTCGTCGCGTACTTCGACGCGCTCGTGGCGTCGGGCGTCGGTCTCGACGGGTTGCTGCGGGCGGCCGCCGCCTTGTCCGGCACGACTGCGGGTGCGCAGCGCGGGAGCCGGGTGATCCGGTTCGACGCGAACGGCCGCCGCCTCGGCGCAACCGACGACGTCGTGCCCTCCCCCGAGCGCAGTGCTGGCGAGGTGCGTGTCTGGCTCGAACGCGACGGGGCGCTCCACGCCAACGACGAGATGGTCGTGGAGCGCCTCGCCCTTGCCGCCGAGCTGCTCGAGACGCGCCGCGGCCAGGACGGCGGCCTCGACGTAGCACTCGACCAGCAGCGCACTGTCGATGAGCGCAGCGCCGCCCTCTCCCGGCTGCGGATCGCCTCGCACGACCGGATCCGCCTCATCGCGACCGACGTCGCTGAGCCCGCCCCCGGTGCGACGTCCACGGTCCTGCCGACGAAGTACGGACTTCTCCGCGCGACGGTTGACCTGTCAGGTGACCTTCACGCGAAAACCCGTGTCGGCAAAGGCATTTGGGCGCGCGCTGACCATGCGCCAGACTCCTGGGATGCCGCCACCATCGCCTTTCGGCTCACCAGCGACGAAGACCCCGTCGTCGATGCGACCGACCTCGGCGCCATGCTGCTCCTCGCCCAAGCTCACGACCCCGACCACCCGCACGACGACGTCACCCGCCTCGCAGCCTGCGACGCGACGCAGTCGACCGTGCTGCGCGCGCTGGTCGAGTCCGAGAGCATCCGCTCCGCGGCCGCCAAGCTGGGCATGCACCACTCGAGCGTCCAGGCCAGGCACGAGTCCCTCACCCGTCAGCTCGGCTACGACCCCCGCACCCCCGCGGGGCGCGCACGCTACGTCGCCGCGGCCATGCTGCTGCGGCTCTCGGGCGACGCGGCGTCCGCGACCTGACCACGCGGCATACCTGGCCTGCGTGGGACGGCCAGAGTAGGCCGGGCGTGTGCAGATCAATCGGCGGCGCATTCACGACGCGTCACGCGGCGAAGGCAGCACTACCCACGATGGATGCGTCGCCAGAGGCGACGCCACAGCGGCACGCCTTCAACCTCAGGCCGCACTCTCTCCCGGTACTCGCCGTAGGCGTCGTCATACTCGGTCTCGGTGAGCGATATCTCCACGTTCGGCCGGTCGAGCTCCTGCAGGTGCGGAAGGAGCGAGCCCCAGTTGAACATCCCTCCGGTCCAGTGCTTTCGCATCGCGCGGCCTTCTGGCGTGGTGCGGTACAGCCCGTGCACTTCCTCCACCAGGCCGGCCGCGATGAGTGCGCCCAGCCCGCGCGCCAATGCATCCCGCGACGGAATGTCATGGTTCAACGCGTCGGCGCTGCCGATCACGCGCGACAGCGTAGATCCGCGCTTGGTGTTGGGTGTCGCCGCGAGGATCCACGCATCCGATGAGGTCCACGTCGACAGTGCGTCCCCGTCACTCACGGGACGAGGTTAGCCGCACCAGGCCGAGTATGCCGCCGCGTCACCGCGGGCGCCCAACCCGACTTCCATACACCGCACCAACGCAGTCGCGCCCGGTGCCGAAGCACCGGGCGCGACTCCTTGCGCGATCAAGCCAAGCGGATCAAGCCAGCGTCGAGGCGTCGATCACGAAGCGGTACCGCACGTCCGACGCGAGCACCCGCTCGTAAGCCTCGTTCACCTTGTCGGCCGAGATGACTTCGATCTCGGCGCCGATCCCGTGCTCGGCGCAGAAGTCGAGCATCTCCTGCGTCAGCGCGATGCCGCCGATCATCGACCCAGCAAACGACTTCCCGCCGCCGATGAGCGAGAAAACGTTGAGGCTCAACGGCTCCGGCGGCGCACCGACGTTGACGAGGGTGCCACCGGCGGCGAGCAGCCCGAGGTAGGCGTCGATGTCGATCGGCGCGCTCACCGTGTTGACGATGAGGTCGAACTGACCCGCCAGCTCCTCGAACGTCGCCGGGTCCGACGTCGCGTAGTAGTGGTCGGCGCCGAGCCGCAGCCCGTCCTCCTGCTTCTTGAGCGACTGCGACAGCACGGTGACCTCTGCGCCGAGCGCGTGGGCGAGCTTGACGCCCATGTGGCCGAGCCCGCCGAGACCGACGATGGCGACCTTCTTGCCGGGGCCGGCGCCCCAGTTCTTCAGCGGCGCGTACGTCGTGATCCCCGCGCACAGCAAGGGCGCCGCGGCGGCCGGGTCGATGCCCTCCGGGACGCGCAGGACGAAGTCGGCGTCGACGACGACGTGCGTCGAGTACCCGCCCTGGGTCGTCGTCCCGTCACGGTCCGTCCCGGCATACGTGCCGACCATGCCCTTGAGGCAGTACTGCTCGTCGCCCTTCAGACAGTTGGCGCACTCGCCGCACGAGTTAACCATGCACCCGACACCGACTCGGTCGCCGACCTTGTGGCTGCTCACGTCGCTGCCGACCTCGACGACCTTGCCGACGATCTCGTGGCCGGGCACGACGGGGAACGGCTGCGGCCCCCAGTCACCGTTCACGGTGTGGATGTCGGAGTGGCAGATGCCTGCCCACTCGATCTGGATGAGCACGTCGTTCGGGCCGACCTCGCGGCGCTCGATGACGATGGGAGCCAGCGGCTCGCCGGCCGCGGGTGCTGCATAAGCGTTGACCTGCATGGGATTTCGCCTCCTGTTGGGGTTCTTGGTTGGTTGGCTAGTGGGTCAGGCGGTGTACTCGTCGTCGGTCACGTGGTCGAGCCACGTCACGACCTGGCCGGTCTCGTCGGCCTCCTGCATGGCGACGTGCGCCATGAACCGGTCAGGCGTCGCACCGTGCCAGTGCTCCTCCCCCGGCTTGATGTAGACGACGTCGCCAGGGCGGATCTCCTGCACCTCACCACCGCGGCGCGCGACGAGGCCGATGCCGTCGGTGACATAGAGCGTCTGGCCCTTGGGGTGGCTGTGCCACGCCGTCCGCGCGCCGGGCGTGAACCGCACGTGCGCGGCGCCGATCACCGTCTGCTCGTCGGGGTTGCGGATGCTGTCGATGAAGACCGTGCCGGTGAACCAGTCCGCCGGTCCCGGCGCGGACTGACCGCCGCTGCGGGTGAGTTTCATGGTGCGCCTCCTTCGTGAGGTGGGTTTCAAGACACATGGGTATGCCGCGTGCCTGGCTTGGTCTGTCGGGCGCCGGTTCGGCGCGCGGCTGGGGTTTGGTGTCGTTGGGGCGCTCGGTGTCGCGGGTCGTCTCGACGGCGTGGTTCGGGTGGGGCCCCGTCGCCTACGCCTTGCCGATCTTCTTCATCTCGTCGGCGAGCTCGAGCGCGCTGGCTCCGATCAGCTCGGCACGCTCGTCGTCGCCGGCCTCGACGGCGTGCCAGTAGTCGATCTTGAGCGCGACGTACCGCCGCCGCAGCGCGATCTGCTTGGCCTCCTTGGCCAGGCGTTCCTTCTGCGCCGCGAGCAGCTCGATCTGGTCCTGCGCGGCGGAGCACCCGAGCGGCACGTTCGCGACGTACTTGCGCATGTCGCTCACGGACATCCCCGTCGCGGCCAGGCAGGCCACCGACATCAGCCGGTCGATGTCGTCCTCGCCGTAGACGCGGTGCCCGCTGCTCGCACCGCGCTCGATCGGGGCAATCACCCCGATCGACTCGTAGTACCGCAGCGTGCTGGCCGGCAGCCCCGTCAGGGCCGCCGTCTCCTTGATCGTGTACTCCCGCGAGGTCGTGTTCGCGCTCATGTCCAACAACGCTAAGAACTTCAAGTACTTGAAGTCAAAGCCTCACCTACAAGCTCGACGCCACCACTGCGTCCAGTAACCTGATCGCGGCGGATAGACGCACCTCCGTCGCTCGTTTGCGAGAGGGCGCGCGTGTCGGCGGGGTGGTCCTCTACGGCCCTTGAGGAGGCCCTCCAGGTGTTGGAGAGCATCTGAGGAGTCCGAGTCAGCGACTCACCCCAGACCCAGCCGCTCGACACTACGCGACCGGGGGCACCGTCGAATCGGATTCTCGAAGGCAGCGTGCTCTTCCGTGTGTGCTTGAGGGAGGGGTCCTGCCTCCAAGAGTTGTAGGCGTCTCTGTCCCGGAAAGTCAGGTTGCAGGACGCCTCGCGCGGATAGGGTGACCCCATGTGGCCCTTCGCTGATACGCGGCCCCTTCCTGAACCTGACATCGAGACGGTTCGGAAGCACGCACGGGTGCTGGTGATTGACGACCAGGCTTTTCCGGCGCAGAGAAACTTCACGCGGGACGGATATCATTTTGATCGTTGGCCCACGATCAAAAACCTGTCGCAACTGACAGATGGCGACTGGGACCTCATACTCCTTGATATACAGGGAGTTGGCTTAGCTGAGAGTCCAGAGATGCAAGGATTGGGGATTCTTCGGCACATCAAAAAGACCAATCCCGCCCAAGCGGTCATCGTCTACTCCGCGCAGCCACAACGGGTTTCGTCCAGTGAGTACTTGCTGCTCGCGGACGCCGTTCTCGATAAGGGCATGAGTTACCTCGAATACAAGGAGAGGGTGGACGAGCTCCTCCTACGTCACGCAACACCGGGCTACTTCATAGCGGCGATGAATCGCGAGTTGGGAGAGGGCGCCGCCCTCGTTCCGAAGGCCGTTCCTCAGGCCCTACGGGCCTTCCGTCGGGGCGACACTCGTAGTTTTCGGGACTATTTGGGTAAGAAAATGACAGATCAGGAAAAGATCGACGTGCTGGTCAACGTTGTGGCGGTCGGCATCAAAGTTGTGGCGGCCGTGTCTTGAGCGGTGGACCCTGGAACCTCTTTCCGTACCCGACCCTGACATCCGACGGGTCATTGACTGATGGGTCACTTCTCGATGCTCATCCGGACTGCGTTCACTGCCCCACCCGCGAGTGCTTGTCCGACTCTAAGACTGCTGTCTCTGAAGCTCGGTCATGTCGATACGGAATTACCTACATGCGCGTGGACGAAGAGCGGCTCCTTACTGGCGTCGTCGCAAACGACCTGAATGCGACGGCGAGAGCGCGCCGACGCGCCCGACAGGAGCCGGAACGTCGGGTTCTAACGCGAACGGTGAAGCATGCAGTAGAGAAGGCCCGCACTGTAGGCGTTGGGGTCACGTCAGACTTCGAGATCGCCAAGGCGGAGATGCTTTCCCGCTTGGAGTCCGATCCAAAGCTACACGAGGCGCTCGCCGATCAGTTGCGACGCGATTTCAGTGAAAATCTGCAGCAGAGCCACGACTTCCTTCAGCTCGTGAAGTTGGTGCGCGGGCACGCAGAGTCTCTACTTCACGACCGATACCCGTCTCTTGATCCGCCAGACGCGGCGGACAAGTTGCCCACCGAAGGGGCCATCTATTACTCCACAGAGCTAATGCTGGCGAAAATGGATTCGATGGCGTTCCTTAACGAGATCAATATCGCCCATGGGGGCGAGCGAAAGTTCAAGATCCACCCGGTGGTTCTCAAGTACGTCAGGATCTACGATTGGCAGGCAAGGGAAAAGGATCTCCGGATCCGCCTCGAGGGTAGCGCGTACTCCAGTTCCTACTACAATGACAGGGCCATTGGGGCCGTCGTGCAGGGCCTCCTCGACAATTTGGTCAAATACGCACCCTCCGGCTCAAGTGCCACGGTGAGCTTCGTTGAAACAGATGATCATGTGAAGGTCTCGTTCTGCTCACTGGGGCCAAAGATTGCCGAGGATGAGCGCAATCGCATCTTCCTGCCCAAATATCGTGCACGGGCGGCGATGGCGATGGAGATGAGTGGGCTAGGCATCGGTCTGGCCACAGCTAAGCAGATCTCGGACGCACTGGGGCTCGGGCTAGAGGTTCAACAGGAAGTCGATCCCGATTCACGATTCGTTGGCGTTTTTCGCACCACCTTCTCGCTCCGGCTGGAGAGGAGCAACTAGGGCTCCTGGGGCCTTTGGAAGTGTGCGTTGTTCTTGGCCAGGGGCCGGTCGGGGTGACGCCGATGGGCACCTTCCGTGGACGTGCTGCACGTCCGCGGGCTCGCCCATATTGGGCGGTGTGACTCACCCTCGGACGAACCGCTACCGGAGACCAACAGGGCGGGTCTGGGCGAGCTGGATCAGCTCGTCGATCAGGTCGGGATACCTGAGCCCGGTGGCTTCCCACATCTGCGGATACATGGAGTGCGGCGTGAACCCGGGCATCGTGTTGATCTCGTTGATGATCACGTCACCGGTGTCGGTGTAGAAGCAGTCGACTCGCGCCAGCCCTTCACACCCGAGCGCCTCAAAAGCCGCCCCCGCCAACCGTTGCACCTCCGCCGAGACCGCCGGAGGCACCTCAGCCGGGCACGACAGCACCGCCCCGTCGTCCAAGTACTTCGCCTCGAAGTCGTAGAACTCGTGCCCGCTCCCCGCCTGCACGGCGATCTCGCCGACATGCGACACCCGCGGCCCGTCGACACCGCGCCCCTGCAACACCGCGCACTCAATCTCTCGCCCGGCGATCCCCTGCTCGACGATCACCTTCCGGTCGTGCTGCCGGGCAAACTCGATCGCCGACTCCAGCCCCCCAGGCGTGTCGACCTTGGTGATCCCCATGCTCGACCCCGCCCGCGCCGGCTTCACGAACACTGGGTACTTCAGCGCACCCACGGCCTCCATCGCCGCGGCGGGATCCCGCTGCCACTCGCGATCGGTGATCACGGCATACGGCCCGACGGGCAGCCCTGCCCCCGCAAACAGAACCTTCATGTAGTGCTTGTCCATCCCCGCCGCCGACGCGAAGACTCCCGACCCGACGTAGCGGATGTCCGCGAGCTCGAGCATGCCCTGGATGGTGCCGTCCTCACCAAAAGGCCCGTGCAGCAACGGAAAGACGACGTCGACCTCGCCAATCACGTCCGGCACGGAACCCGGCGACAGCGTCGTCAGCGTGCGCTCGGTCGTCGCCATCGGCACGACGACGCCGGCGCCCGAGTCCGCCCCGACCTCCGGCGTGTGCCCCGACGTCAGCTCCAGTCGCGCCGGGTCGCCGTCGGTCAGCACCCAGTGCCCGTCGCGCGAGATGCCGATCGGGATCACGTCGTACTTGTCGCGGTCGATCGCGCGCATCACCCCGGCCGCGGTCGCGCACGAGACGGCGTGCTCGGACGAGCGGCCGCCGAAGACGATGGCGACGCGCACCTTGCCGTCGGTGCGCGCGGGCTGGGGCGAGTTCTCAGTGGTCATCGCCGCCGAGCGTATCCCGACCAGCGACCGCGCCCCGGCCACGGCACGCCCCGCCCCTACGCTGGCCCGGTGAGCACGCACGACCTCCCCGAGGACCTCTCCCCCGCCACCCGCGTCGTCGCCCTGGGCCGCCCGCCGCGCGACCCGGGCGCCCCCGTCAACCCCTCGATCGAGCTGACCTCGACGTATGCCGCGGACGGCGCCGTCGGTTACGCCCGCGCCGGGAACCCGACGTGGCTGGCTTTCGAGGAGGCACTCGGCTCACTCGAGGGCGGCGACGCGCTCGTCTTCTCCTCCGGCATGGCCGCCGTCACGGCCGCCCTCTCGTTGGCACCCCACGGGACGCCCCTCGTCGCCAGCAAGACGGCATACAACGGCACCGTCGCCCGGCTGCTCGACGCGGAAGCCCACGGTTCGCACGAAGTCCGCTGGGTCGACCTCACCGACACCGACGCCGTCATCGCGGCCCTGCCTGGCGCCGCGCTCGTCTGGCTCGAGTCGCCGAGCAACCCGCTGCTCGAGGTCGCCGACCTTCCCGCCCTCGCCGCTGCCGCGCGCGACCACGGCGTGATCTCGGTGTGCGACAACACTTTTGCCACTCCCCTGGGCCAGCGCCCACTCGAGTTCGGCGTCGACGTCGTCGTCCACTCGGTCACGAAGTACCTCAGCGGCCACAGCGACCTCGTTCTCGGCGCCACCGTCACCGCGGCCACCGACGCTGGACGCGCGCTGCGGGATCGCCTTGCGCACCAACGACTTCTGGGTGGCGCCATCGCCGGCCCGGTCGAGACGTGGCTGGCGCTGCGTGGCTTGCGCACCTTGGCGATTCGGCTCGAACGAGCCAGCGCGAATGCCGCGGAGCTCGCGTCGCGTCTCGACGGCCACCCCGCGGTGGCGCGGCTTCGCTACCCGGGGTTCGGGGCGATGGTCTCGATCGAGGTGGCCGGTGACGCTGATGCAGCCGAGCGGGTCGCCGGTGCCGTGCGGCTGTGGAGCCACTCGACGAGCCTCGGCGGTGTCGAGTCCCAGATCGAACGCCGCCGCCGGCACGAGCTCGAGCCCGAGACGACCCCTGACAACCTGCTGCGCCTCTCCGTCGGCATCGAGGACGTCGACGACCTCTGGCGCGACCTCGATCAAGCGCTTGGGGCGGTCTGACGCCCGCCTGCCCTGCTGTGGACAAGCGAAGGCAACCGGCCTTGGGCGAGGGCTACACTCGGCAACCTGCCCGAACGATGTCAACGGTGGGGGACGCCGAGTGCTGACCAGGACGACCATTCGCAGGTATGCCGTGATGGCGTGCGCCCTTGGGGTGGCGCTCGGCGCGGCGGGGTGCAACGGGGGTGAGGACCCGCCTTCCACGAACACGACCTCGTCGTCATCCGCCACGTCGACGGCCACGACGAGTGGCTCCTCGAGTGCGACGTCGTCGGCCACCGGTTCCTCCTCTACGGCCGGGCCCGCCCCCACCGTCCCTGCACTGGCTCGCGAGCGCACCGACGACGGGGCCAAGGAGTTTGTCCGGTTCTACGTTGACGTGCTCAACGACGCCTACCAGGACCCAGCCAATCCGCGGATCGCTGGACTAGCCGACAAGGACTGCGTGGCCTGTAGAAACCAGGAGAAGCAGTTGGCCGACTTCGTTGCCAAGAGTCAGCGGCTGAGCAGCGACCTGATCGACCTACCGTCACTCGCCATGGCTACCGAACCGACAGCCGAGACTGTCATCTTGAATGGGACGCTCAAGTACAACAGGGTCGAAATCGTCAAAGCTGATGGCTCTCCCACAGGCAAGTTCGTCAAGGCGGAGACGGTCAAGCGCCAGATCGGCTTGAAGTGGGTGAAGGACGCATGGGTGCTCTACGACATGGAGTGATGGCCGTTGTCCTGGCCGTCTTAGTGCTGGCTGGTCCCGCACCTGGCGCACACGCGGAGGACGACATATCGATGAACGGAGGGTCCACCGGCGGCGGAGCCCGGGTAACGCTGACAGCTAAGCAACTCGAGGACGCCCGCAAGGGTGCGGCCAAGGCGGCCGCTGCGGCGGCGGCTGGCAAACCGGTGGCGCACTGGGAGTACAAGACCGAGGTGAACTGCATCGAGGGCGGCGACGCCGGCTGCGCCACATCCGCGGCAGCGTGCGACAACGGGCAGTTCCAGTCGCGCGTGCTCCGGCGGATGGTTGGTCCGGATGGCAAGCCGGTGAAGGGCGCTGACGGCAGCTGGGCAGCCTGGGGTCTCACCTGCTTCCCCGAGCAGATCCCGGGCAACCGGCTCCCCTCGCTCGCCCAGATCCAGCAGGCTTTCCGGCAGATCGACTTCGCCAAGGGCGGCCTGTCGATCCAGCCCGTCGGCAACGTCACCCTCGTCAACCTGCCCACCTACTTTCAGACCACCTGGCCGGGCACCGGGGTCCAAGCGGGCGACACCGACACCACCACTCTCATGGGCTACCGCCTGGAGATCCAGCCGGTGCTGCGCGGACTCGTCTACGTCTACGGCGACGGCAACTCCAGCGAGCCCACCGACTCCCTCGGCGGGAAGTACCCCGACGGCGACATCACCTGGACGTACAAGTCGACGGGCACCTACCCCATTCGGGTCGACACGACGTACGGCGGCCGGTTCCGCCTCGAAGGCGGCCCCTGGATCGAGATCCCCGGCACCGTCACCGTCGAAGGCGCCCCGCAGAACCTCATCGTCAAGGAAGCCAAGGCCCGTCTCGTCACCCGCTGAGGCCGCGGCCTTCCGGACAGCGTCGATCACAGGAGTGTCCCCATTCCCTCCTTCCGTAACCTCTGACGTCGCACCTCTAGTTCGACCTCCATTTTCGTCATACGATAAGAGCATGGTCAGTGAGGAGCAGATCAAGAAGTGGGCGGACGAGGCTGAAGCCGGCTATGACGTCGATGAACTGAAGCGACGAGGCCGCGGCCGCCCGGGGCGTGGTGCTGAGGCGATGCAGGTGGTTGCCGTCCGCCTCACTGCCGAGGAGCTCCAGGCTCTCGATGAACTCGCAGCCAGGAAGGACATGAGTCGCTCCGAGGCAATCCGCGCTGCGCTCGCCCACTTTGCAGCGTGAGGGTCCATCCACATGCGCTGAAACACGGCGTCGCCGCCGAGGACGCAGCCCGAGCCGCTGCATGGCCGGTTTGGGTCGAGCCCCTGGGTGACGATGATGAGGATCGTCGCGAACTTCGCTTGGGATTCGACCGAAGCGCACGGCTGCTCGAGACAGTCGTGGTTATCGAGTCCGACGGCGAGCTGGTCATCCACGCCATGCCAGCCCGCAGGAAGTACTTGGATCTGCTGTCCTGAGAGGCACCTTCCGAGCCGCCCTAACGCGCCGCGTCGTCACCCGCCCGCAGTCGGTCGAACGCCTTGCGCCGGTGTAGCCGCGGAAGTTGCGCACGTATCTGCTCGGCGCACGCTTGTGCCGAGCTGGCAGTGGAATCGACCCGGATGTCGGAGTCACCAACTGCGTAGACCTGCTGCTCCTGGGAGCGTGCCAGGCCACGCGGCCTGTCACCGCGCGCCAGTTCGCGGCGACTCAACTCATTCGGGTCGCACCAGACCTCCACCAGCGTGACGTCAAACCCATCGAGAACCTTGAGCAGGTCGGTCAGCCGCCAGGCCTCGCTCAGCGGGTAGTCCATGACGACGTCGTTTCCGGCGGATGCGAGCCCCGCGACGGCGCGGTGATAGCCAAGGCGGGTCCGACGCAGAATGTCTGCCGCCTGCCCGTCCATCAGCCGACTGGTCTGGGCCGTCGATCGCATGGCTCCTAGGGCATCCACCGGGAAGTAGAACCACGGATCCGGCATGAGTGGGAGCAGGGCCAAAGCGATGCTGCTCTTGCCCGAGCTGGACGCACCGTTGATCAGGAGGATGCGCCCATGGTGTGACGAGTCCACGGGTTTGACCGTAGCGGGTGCTTCACACGGGAAGCTTGAGGTTCGCTCGGGTCAGTAGACCGAGCGAAGCTACATTTCCCGCAAGACGCGGAAAAGCTGAGGCGCGTGGGGGCCGGCGCGGGGGTCAGTCGGTTTCGTTCTTGAGCTCGCGCATCATGAGGGCGCCGACGACGTCCTTGGGGGCGCGGCCGTCGTGCACGACCGCCGCGACCTGCTCGATGATCGGCACCCGCACCCCATGCTCCTCGGCGAGCTGGAGGATCGACTCGCAGGACTTCACGCCCTCGGCGGTCTGCTTGGTCACGGCCACAACCTCCTCGACCGACATCCCGCGCCCCAGGTTCAGGCCAAAGGTCCGGTTTCGCGACAACGGCGACATGCACGTCGCAATGAGGTCGCCGACCCCAGCGAGCCCCGCAAACGTCTTCGGGTCCGCCCCCAGCGCCATCCCGAGCCGGGTCGTCTCGGCCAGGCCCCGCGTGATGATCGACGCCTTGGAGTTGTCGCCCATCCCGAGCCCCTCGGCCATGCCGACCGCGAGCGCGATGACGTTCTTGACCGCCCCCGACAGCTCCGTCCCGACCACATCGGTGTTCGTGTACGGCCGGAAGTACGGCGGGTTCGACGCCTTCGCCACCAGCTCGGCCACTGACTCGTCGACACAGGCCGCGACACTCGCGGCCGGTTGCTTCTGGGCGATCTCCTTGGCCAGGTTCGGCCCCGACAGCACCACGATGCGCTCCGGCGCGACTCCCCCGACCTCGGCTATGACCTCGCTCATCCGCTTGGTCGTCCCGAGCTCGACGCCCTTCATCAGCGACACCACCGCGGCGTCACCAGGGATCACCGAACCCCAGTCCGTCAGGTTCGCCCGCAACGTCTGCGACGGCACCGCCAGCACCACGATGTCAGCCCCGGCCGCCGCCTCGGCAGGGTCCGTCGTCGCCGAGATCCCGTGCGGCAGTGCGATTCCCGGCAGGTAGTCCTCGTTCGACCCGGCATTGACCTGGTCGACCACCTCCTGCCGGCGCCCCCACATGCGGACGTCCGTGCCCCCGTCGGCCAGCACCGCGGCATACGCCGTGCCCCACGAGCCCGTCCCGAAAACGGCCGCCGTCGTCACGACGCCTCCTGCTGCCCGCGGGCCTGCTTGCGGAAGTTGCCGGTCTCCGCCACCCCCGCCTTGCGCGGGTCGAAGCGCTCGGCCGGCGCCTTCTCGCCACGGATCTCCTCGAGCTGGGCGGTGATCGCGTCCATGATCCGCGACGTTGCCTCGCGCAGCAGCGCGGCGGTGATCGGCTTGTCGTAGAGGTCGCTCAGGTCAACCGGCGGACCCGCAGTGACGTGCATCGTCTTGCGCGACAGGAAGCCGATCTTCTTCGAGTACGGCGCCAGCAGCTTCTCCGGCCCCCACTGGGCCACCGGGATCACCGGGCACTTGGTCGCCAACGCGATCCGCGCTGCCCCCGTCTTGCCAGTCATCGGCCACAGGTCCGGGTCGCGCGTGAGCGTCCCCTCGGGGTAGACGCCGACGGCCTTGCCCTCGTTGACCGCGGCCACGGCCGCGCGGAACGCATCGGCCGCCTGACCCGTGTTGCGGTAGACCGGAATCTGTTGCGCCCCACGCAGAATCGCGCCGAGCACCGGCGCGCGGAAGACGCCCTCCTTGCCCAGGTAGAACGGCGGCCGCCCGTTGTCGACCATGAAGTGCGCGAACACGATCGGGTCGGTGTACGACAGGTGGTTCGGCGTCGCCACGAACCCGCCCGTCTTCGGCAGGTTCTCGGCCCCGTGCCAGTCACGCTTGGTCAGCACCATGAGGATCGGCCGCAGGATCGCGACAACAGCCCGATAGGCGAACGGCAGGTCTCGGCGGCCTGGGGATGCCACGTGGTCTCCATCTCGAGCGGGTCGGGTGCCTGAGCATCCTCGCGGTTCGCCGGGGTCGGTGTCGAGCAGGCCCGCCACGGCTGGGACGATCGGACGCGATGACCAGCGACCACTCGTGGCACCTCGTCGTTCCCGTCAAGGGCGGCAACGGCGCCAAGTCGCGCCTCCAACCGCCCGTGGGCGTCGACCGCGCCGAGCTCGCGCTGGCGTTCGCCGCGGACTGCCTGGCGGCAGTCGTCTCCGGTATGCCGCCTGGCCGGGTCTTCGTCGTCACGTCCCATCCGCGGGCGGCGGCGTTGGCGACCGGACTCGGCGTCCGGGTCGTCGCGGACCCCGGTGGCGGGCTCGATGCAGCCGTCGCAGCCGGTCGCGATGCCGCCCTCACCTCGGGCGCCCCGCTTGCGTCCGCGGATTCGGTCGCCCCAACCGCCAAAAGCGCGGACGCAAGCAATCCGGAGGCGAGGAAGGACGGTGCCGCGGTGGCGGTACTGCTGGGTGACCTGCCGGCGCTGCGACCGGAGGACCTGACGCAGGCACTCACTGCCGCCGCGGCATACCCCATCGCCTTTGTCCCCGACGCCGACGGCACCGGCACGGTCCTGCTCACGGCGACCGACGGCCGGCAGCTGGAGCCGCGCTTCGGCGAGGGGTCCGCCGCGCGGCACAAGGCGGCCGGGCACACGCGGCTCGACCTCGAGCTGCCCCGGCTGCGCACCGACGTCGACGACTCCGGCGACCTCGAGCACGCCCTCGCCCTCGGGGTGGGCCCGGCGACGGCCACGATCCTGGCGCGCCGCGCGCACTAGGGTGACGGCCATGCAGGCGAGCGTGCACACCTTCGACGACGCGACCGGGGCCGGCTCGGTGCTGCTCGACGACGGGCGCGAGGTGCCGTTCAGCGCAGAGGTGTACGCAGCCAGCGCGCTGCGGCACGTCCGCCCCGGTCAGCGGGTCAGCATCGACCTGACCACCGACGCCACAGACCCCACCGACGACAACCGCGGCACCATCACCAAGCTCTGGATCGTCGGCATCGGCGACGACCAGACCATCGGCTGACCCGTCGTCACAGGCCGCCGCCCGTCGCCAAGCCCCCGGCCCCCGCGTGTCGAGGGGTCAAGGCTCGCTGAAGGAAGCGGCTCTGCTTCAGCGCGCCGTGACCCCTCGACCGGCTGGATCAGGCCAACCGGATCGAACGACGCCCCTCAGCCGACCTCGTAGTCGGCGCCGAGCGCGTCGAGCTTGTCGCCGAACCGCTCGTAGCCGCGGTAGATCAGCTCGATGCCGTGCACCTTCGACTGCCCCTCGGCGGCCAGCGCCGCGATGAGGTAGCTGAACCCGCCACGCAGGTCGGGCACGGTGATCTCCGCGCCCTTGAGCGGCGTCGGCCCCGAGATGACCGCGGAGTGCAGGAAGTTCGCCCGACCGAACCGGCACGGCGACCCGCCGAGGCACTCGCGGTAGAGCTGGATGACCGCACCCATCTCGCCGAGGGCCTCGGTGAACCCGAGCCGGTTCTCGTAGACCGTCTCGTGCACGATCGACAACCCACCGGTCTGGGTTAGCGCGACCACCAGCGGCTGCTGCCAGTCGGTCATGAACCCGGGGTGGACATCGGTCTCGAGCACCAACGACGACAGCTGGTCGCCGGTGTGCCAGAAGCGGATGCCCTCGTCGTCGATGTCGAACTGACCGCCGATCTTCCGGAACACGTTGAGGAACGGCATCATCGCCTGCTGCTGCGCTCCGCGCACGTAGATGTCGCCCTTGGTCGCCAGCGCCGCACATGCCCACGAGCCGGCCTCGATGCGGTCCGGGATCGCCAGGTGGTCGTAACCCCCCAGCCGGTCGACGCCCTCGATCTTGATGACGCGGTCGGTCTCGACCGAGATGATCGCGCCCATCTTCTGCAGGATCGCGATGAGGTCGAGGATCTCCGGCTCGACGGCGGCGTTGCGCAGCTCGGTGACGCCCTTGGCCCGCACCGCCGTCAGGAGCACCTGCTCGGTGGCGCCCACGCTCGGGTAGGGCAGCTTGATCCGCGTGCCGCTCAACCCGTTCGGGGCGGTGAGCCGCAGGCCCTCGGGCCGTTTCTGGACGTCGGCGCCGAACTCGCGCAGCACGTCGAGGTGGTAGTTGATGGGGCGGTCGCCGATGCGACAGCCGCCGAGATCGGGGATGAACGCCTCCCCCAGCCGGTGCAGCAGCGGCCCGCACAGCAGCACGGGCACCCGGGAGGTGCCCGCGTGGGCGTCGATGTCGGCGACGTGCGCCTGCTCGACGTTGGTGGGGTCGAGCAGCAGCTCACCGTCACGGTCGGTCGAGTCGATCTTGACGCCGTGCAGCTCGAGCAGGCCGGAGACGATCTTGACGTCGGAGATCTCCGGGACGCCACGCAGCCGGCAGCGGTCCTCGGCGAGCAGCGCGGCCACCATCGCCTTGGAGACGAGGTTCTTGGCGCCGCGCACCTCGATGTCGCCCACCAGGGGTGAGCCGCCGTTGACGGTGAGGATGTTGGCCATGGGGAGAAGCATCCCAAACGACGACGGAGGCCGACACCCCGAGGGGTGCCGGCCTCTGTCTGGTGCTGGCGGACGGGCCGAGCGGCCCGCCACACCGCAGGAGCGTCAGGCCTTCTTGGCCGTGCGCTTCGTCGCGGTCTTCTTCGCCGTCGTCTTCTTGGCGGTGGTCTTCTTCGCGGTCGTCTTCTTGGCCGCCGTGGTCTTCTTGACCGCCGCCTTCTTCGCGGGTGCGACCTTCTTGGCGGTCGTCTTCTTCGCGGCGGTGGTCTTCTTGACCGCGGCCTTCTTGGCCGGTGCCGCCTTCTTCGTGGTGGTCTTCTTCGCCGCCGCCTTCTTGGCGGGAGCCGCCTTCTTCGCGGTCGTGGTCTTCTTCGCGGTCGTCTTCTTGGCGGTGGTCTTCTTCGCCGGAGCCGCGGACTTGGTGGCCGTCCCCGCAGCGGCGCGGGCGCCGGCGACCGCAGCCTTCGGCAGCGAGCGCGGGTTCTTCACGACGTCCTTGAACGCCGACCCGGCGCGGAACTTCGGCACGGTCGTCTTCTTGATCTTCACCGTGGCGCCGGTGCGCGGGTTGCGGCCGGTGCGCGCGGCGCGGGCCGCCTGCTCGAAGGTGCCGAAGCCGGTGATCGCGACGCTGCCACCCTTGGCAACCTCACGGATGATCACGTCGACGACGTTGGTGAGGGCGTCGCTGGCGGCCTTGCGGCTGCCGAGTCGGTTCTCGAGCTCCTTGATCAGTTCTGCCTTGTTCACGTCTTCCCCTCCAAAGGGTTTGGGGCGCCGGACTCCCTTAGCCCGGCTGGTTGGAGGTCGAGCCGCTGCCCGACTTGGGACCGACGTTAGGGCGGTTGAGCACGCGAGTCCACCATGTCGGGGCCTCGATCCTTTGTCTCGCAACGGATTCAGGCGCCTCCGGCGGGTCAGGTATGCCGCCTGCTCGCCTCACGCCGCCGCCTCACCTCATCCTGCCGGTCGCGGTCGAAATCGCAGGATCCGTTGCAGCGCAACGGATTTCGCCAGAACCCATCTGCCCCTGGCCCGGCAAACCCGCAGGTCAGGGCGTCGCGAGTGGCCCGCGCGACGGCCGGCGAGACACCGCACAGAAAGATCCGCGCAACACGCCGAATTCGCCCGCCCCACGGCGTGTTGCGGGCCGTGGGGACGGGCTTTCGCTGGTGGTTTCGGCTGGTGCCGGCCGGCGTCAGGCGGTGACCGTGGTCGGCTTGTGCGCCGGCCGGCCAGCCTCGAAGTCGGTGATGTCCTGCTCGTGGCGCAGGGTCAGACTGATGTCATCCAGGCCCTCGAGCAGCCGCCAGCGCGTGTAGTCGTCGACCTCGAACGTGGCAACGATGTCGCCGGCCGTCACGGTGCGCGACACCAGGTCGACGGTGACGGATGCGCCGGGTTCGTTCTCGAGGTACTTCCAGATGAGCTCGATGTCGGACTGGTCCAGCTGGGCCGTCAGCAGTCCGCCCTTGCCGCTGTTTCCGCGGAAGATGTCGGCGAACCGCGACGACAGCACCACCCGAAAGCCGTAGTCCATCAACGCCCAGACCGCGTGCTCGCGCGACGACCCGGTCCCGAAGTCCGGCCCGGCCACCAGAACCGAGCCCGCGGCATACGAGTCGTGGTTGAGGACGAACGTCTCGTCCTTGCGCCACGCGGCGAACAGGCCGTCCTCGAAGCCGGTGCGCGTGACCCGCTTGAGGTAGACGGCCGGGATGATCTGGTCGGTGTCGACGTTGCTGCGGCGCAACGGGACGCCGATGCCGGTGTGCGTCGTGAACTGATGCATCAGCGACTCCCCTCACTCGTGCCGACGAGGCGGTCGGCATCGGCGGCATCGGCGGCGTCCAGGTCGGCCGGACTCGACAACGTGCCACGCAACGCGGTGGCAGCGGCGACGAGCGGGCTGACGAGGTGGGTGCGCCCGCCCTTGCCCTGGCGTCCCTCGAAGTTGCGGTTGGAGGTCGACGCGCTGCGCTCCCCGGGCGCGAGCTGGTCGGGGTTCATGCCAAGGCACATCGAGCAGCCGGGCAGACGCCACTCGGCACCTGCGGCCGTGAAGACCTGGTCGAGGCCCTCCTCCTCCGCCTGGACTCGGACCCGCGCCGACCCGGGCACCACGAGCATTCGCACGCCGTCGGCGACCTTGCGGCCCTTGACGACGTCAGCCGCCGCGCGCAGGTCCTCGATCCGGCCGTTGGTGCACGAGCCGACGAAGACGGTGTCGACCTTGATCTCGCGCAGCGGCGTGCCGGGTGTGAGGCCCATGTACTCCAGCGCATGCTGGGCGGCGGCCTTGGCGTTGTCGTCGCCGAGGGTCTCCGGGTCGGGCACCGACTCACCGAGCGGCAGGCCCTGACCGGGGTTGGTGCCCCACGTGACGAACGGCGTGAGGGTCGAGGCGTCGAGCACGACCTCCTCGTCGAAGACCGCGTCGTCGTCGCTCTTCAGCTGCGACCACTCGGCGACCGCGGCGTCCCAGTCGGCGCCCTTCGGCGCGTGGTCGCGGCCCTGCAGGTAGTCGAACGTGGTCTGGTCCGGCGCGATCATGCCCGCGCGGGCACCGGCCTCGATCGACATGTTGCACACCGTCATTCGCGCCTCCATCGACAGGGCGCGGATGGCGCTGCCGCGGTACTCCAGGACGTAGCCCTGGCCGCCGCCGGTGCCGATCTTGGCGATGACGGCCAGCACGATGTCCTTGGCGGTGACGCCGGGCTGGAGCTCGCCCTCGACGGTGATCGCCATGGTCCTGAACGGCTTGAGCGGCAGGGTCTGGGTGGCCAGGACGTGTTCGACCTCGGACGTGCCGATGCCGAACGCCAGCGCACCAAAGGCGCCGTGGGTCGAGGTGTGCGAGTCGCCGCAGACGACGGTCATGCCCGGCTGGGTCAGGCCCAGCTGCGGTCCGACGACGTGGACGATGCCCTGTTCGGCGTCACCCATGGGGTAGAGCCGGACACCGAACTCCTCGCAGTTCCTGCGCAGCGTCTCGACCTGGGTCTTGCTGACGAGGTCGGTGATCGGGCCGGGCGTCGTGGGGACGTTGTGGTCCTCGGTCGCGAGGGTGAGGTCGGGACGGCGAACCTGCCGGCCGGCGAGCCGCAGCCCGTCGAAGGCCTGCGGCGAGGTCACCTCGTGGATGAGGTGGAGGTCGATGTAGAGCAGGTCGGGCTCGCCCTCGGCCTGGTGGACGACGTGGGACTCCCACAGCTTCTCGGCCAGCGTTCCAGCCACCTGCACACACTCCTTCACCCGTTGCGTCGCGGCGCCGCGACCGGTGCGGCAGCGCGCCTGGGATCGAGGTTCGCACTTGGGACACGCCCACGGATTTGCGTCTCATCGAATGAGACGTCAATATCAGTGCATGGACAACACCAGTGGAGTCGGCGTTCTCGACAAGGCAGCCATCGTCCTCGGCGCCCTCGAGGCCGGGCCGTCGACCCTCGCCCAGCTGGTCACCGCGACCGGCCTGGCCCGCCCCACGGCGCACCGCCTCGCCGTCGCGCTCGAGCACCACCGGCTCGTGACGCGCGACCTGCAGGGCCGGTTCGTCCTCGGGCCACGCCTCGCCGAGCTGGCCGCCGCCGCCGGCGAGGACCGCCTCCTCGCCGCCGCCGGCCCCGTCCTCGGCGCGCTGCGCGACCACACCAACGAGAGCGCGCAGCTCTTCCGCCGCCAGGGCGACCACCGCATCTGCGTGTCGGCCGCCGAGCGCCCGGTCGGTCTGCGCGACTCGATCCCCGTCGGAGCGACCCTGTCGATGCTCGCCGGCTCGGCCGCCCAGGTGCTGCTCGCCTGGGAGGAGCCCGACCGCCTCCACCGCGGCCTGCACGGCGCCAAGTTCACCGCCACCACCCTCTCCGGAGTCCGCCGCCGCGGCTGGGCCCAGAGCGTCGGAGAGCGCGAGGCCGGCGTCGCGTCGGTGTCAGCCCCGGTGCGCGGACCGAGCGGTCGCGTCGTCGCCGCCGTCTCGATCTCCGGCCCGATCGAGCGGCTCTCGCGCCAGCCCGGTCGCCTGCACGCCGCGACCGTGATCGCCGGCGCCAACAAGCTCTCCGAGGTGCTGGCCCGCCACCACGCACAGCAGCAACAGCAGAACGACGCCTGAGCCCAACAGGGCAACCAGGCCGGCCACGCGACATACCCCCCCCCCCGCCTTGAACTTTGGGTCAAAGTTCGCGTGCGCTTGGAACCTTTCAGGCCCTCGCAAACTTTGGGTCAAAGTTCGCGAGGGCACGGACCAGGTATGCCGCGTGCACGGCAAAGCGCCCCCGTCCGGATCGGACGGGGGCGCTTTCGCGTGGTAGCCCCGACGGGATTCGAACCCGCGCTACCGCCTTGAGAGGGCGGCGTGCTAGGCCGCTACACAACGGGGCCCTAGCTGGTCTGCCTGGTCCTCGCGAGAGGTCCTGGCAGCGGAGTGAACCATACCGGCAGTGGATGGGTTTCTCCGAATCGGCGGTTCCTGCACGGCATTTCGCGCGGGAGCCGACGATGGCTGGGGTACCAGGACTCGAACCTAGACTAACTGAACCAGAATCAGTCGTGCTGCCAATTACACCATACCCCAAGGGGGTATCACTCCCTGCGCGCCCGAGGGGCCTTCAGCGGAGTGAACCGAGGAGCGATGCTACCGGTCGCCCCGGCGCGTTCCCAAATCGGCTGCCCCGACCTCCTCGGGCGCACCCGCGAGCACCTCGTCGAGCGACGTCACGAGCCTCACGTCGGCGGGCACGGGCGCCCCGTCGGGCAGCTCACCGGAGCGCAGTAGCCAGTGCGAGACGAGTCCGGCGTCGCGGCTGCCGATCGCATCCGCCGCCAGCTCGTCGCCCACGTATGCCGTGTGCTCGGGCGTGCTCCCCAGCTCACCGCAGGCGTGGTGGAAGACCCGTGGGTCGGGCTTGCCGATGCCGAGGTCGTCGGTGGTGACGACGACCTCGGAGACCGACGCCAGGCCGCTCGCCCCGAGCTTGGCCGTCGTGTAGGTGCGCGAGGAGTTGGTGAGGATGCCGACCGGCAGCCCCGCGGCCCGCCACCGCTCGACGCCCGGCAGCACGTCGTCGAAGACGCGCAACGCACCGGTGAACGCCGGCTCGTACGCCGCCTCGAACGACTCGTACCGGGCAGGGTCCCACTGCAGACCCAGCCAGCGCACGACCTCACCCAGCCGCTCGCGACGCATGGTCACGAAGTCGACGTCGCCCGCGGCATACCGGCCGAACCACGCCTCGGGGTCGCGTCGGAAGCGCTCCCCCGCGGCGGCCGCGCGTTTGTCGTCCAGCTCGGGCCACACCGCGCGAAAGGCGGCACGGCCGCCGACGCGCATGGCATCGGCAGTCGTGATCAACGTGCCGTCGAGGTCGAGCAGGACGGCTTCGACGGCCCCGGGCAAGGCATCTGCCACGGGCACTCAGCCGAGGTGGTCGCGCAGCCGCTGCAGGCGGTTCAGCGTCGCGGTCTTGCCGAGGATCTCCATCGACTCGAACAGCGGCGGGCTGACCCGCGCACCCGACACCGCCGTGCGCAGCGGCCCGAACGCGAACTTCGGCTTGATCCCCATGCCCTCGACGATCGCCGAGCGCAGCGCGGCCTCGATCGCCGCGGCCTGCCACGCCGACTCCGACCCGAGCACACCCGACCGCTCGTCGCTCACGTCGCCGAGCGCCGAGATGGCCGCGTCGAGCACTGCGGGAGCGTCCTCCTTGAGCTGCCCCAACGCGTCCTCGGCGTACTCGAACTCGTCGTCACCCACGAAGAACGGCCGCACCAGCGGCGCCGCCTCGGTGAGCAGCGCCATGCGGGTCTGGATCAGCTCGGTCACCTTGCGCAGCCGCGCCAGCTCACCGAGCGAGGGGTTGCCGGACAGCACGCCCTCGGCCTCGAGGTAGGGCAGCAGCCGCGACGCGAGCTCGTCGACGGAGAGCTGACGCACGTAGACGCCGTTGAGCCACTCGAGCTTCTTGAGGTCGAAGATCGGGCCGACCGGGTTGACCTTGCGCCAGTCGAAGTCCTTGCTGAACTCGTCGAACGTGAAGACCTCGACATCCTCGCCCTCGGCGCCCTGGGCCGGCGGATAGGCAAGCAGCGCAAGGAAGTTCACGAGCGCCTCGGGCAGGTAGCCCTGCTCGCGGAACCACGTCAGCCGAGCCGCCGGGTTCTTCCGCTTGGAGATCTTGGACTTGTCGGTGTTGCGCAGCAGGGGCATGTGCGCCCACTTCGGCGGCTCCAGCCCGAACCACTGGTAGAGCAGGATGTGCTTGGGGGTGCTGGAGATCCACTCCTCGCCGCGCACGACGTGCGTGATGCCCATCTCGTGGTCGTCGACGACGACGGCGAGGTGGTAGGTCGGGAAGCCGTCGGCCTTGAGGATCACCTGGTCGTCGGGTCGCGGCGCCGACACCCGCCCGCGGATGAGGTCCTCGAAGGTGAGCTCCACGTCGTCGGGGATGAGCATCCGCACGACCGGCGTCTCGCTGAACCCGGGCAGCTCGGCCCGCTCCTCACGCGTCTTGCCGTAGCAGAGCCGGTCGTACCCGGTGGGCTGCTTGGTCTTCTGCTGGATCTCACGCATCTGCGCCAGCCGCTCCGGCGTGCACCAGCAGTAGTAGGCCTTGCCCTCCTCGAGCAGCCGGTCCACGTAGGGACGGTAGGTGTCGAGCCGCTCGCTCTGCCGGTAGGGCGCGTAGGGGCCACCGATGTCCGGCCCCTCGTCCCAGTCGAGGCCGAGCCAGTGCAGCGTGTCGAACACCTGCTGCTCGCTGTCCTCCCGGAACCGCGTGCGGTCGGTGTCCTCGATCCGCAGCACGAACTTGCCGTCCTGCTGGCGCGCGAACGCCAGGTTGAACAGCGACATGTACGCCGTGCCGACGTGCGGGTCGCCGGTCGGCGACGGCGCGACGCGCAGCCGCGGCGACTTCGAGGTGGGCGCGGGGGTGGCGGGCTTCTCGCTCATGATGCGCCGATTCTAGGGACCTCGAGCGATGGTGAGGTATGCCGCGTGGCCCGGCCACGCGGCATACCTCGCTTATCGACGCACGAAGGTGTTGGTCAGCGTGCCGATGCCCTCGATCTCGACCTCGACCCGGTGACCGGAGTCGACAAGGCCCACCCCGGCGGGGGTGCCGGTGAGGATGACGTCGCCGGGCAGCAGCGTGAACGCCGAGCTGACGTGGGACACCAGGGTCGGGACGTCGAAGATCATCTGCGACGTCCCGCCGTCCTGCACGGTCTCACCGTCGAGGCGGGTGGTGATGCGCAGGTCGCTGACGTCGAGGTCGGTGTTGACCCACGGCCCGAGTGGCGTCGAGGTGTCGAATCCCTTTGCCCTGGACCACTGCCCGTCATCGCGCTGCCAGTCGCGGGCGGTCGCGTCGTTGGCGCAGGTGTAGCCGAAGACGACCTCGGGGACGCGGTCCTTGGGGACGTCCTTGGAGATGCGGCCGATGATGACGGCGAGCTCGCCCTCGTATGAGATCTCCCGCGCGCCGGCCGGCATCACCACCGGGTCGCCCGGGCCGACGACGGCGGTGTTGGGGATGAGGAACATCATCGGGCTCTTGGGGGGTTCGCCGCCCATCTCCTTGGCGTGGTCGGCGTAGTTGCGACCGATGCCGATCACCTTGCTGCGCGGGATGACCGGCGCGAGCAGGCGCGCGTCCGCGAGCGGCACGCGCTGGCCGGTGAAGACGACGGGTTGGTAGAGCGGGTCGCCCTGGATCTCGGCGATGACCTCCTGCCCCGGGTCGCCCTCGACCACACCGAACGTCGGGTCATCACCTGTCGTGTATCTCGCGATGCGCACGCTCCGACCCTACTGGCCCCGCCCCGACCCGCGCGCGCCTGCTTGCGTCTGCGAACTTGCCCACCAGCGGGGCAAACTCGCGGACGCAAGCGCCCCGGCGTGCCGGGTGGCTCAGTGCGCGGCGAACTCGCGGCGGTAGCGCTGGGGGCTGGTGCCCACGACGCTCTGGAAGTGGGTGCGCAGCAACGATGCCGACCCGAAGCCACTGTGGGCCGCGACCTTCTCCACCGGCAGGTCGGTCTGCTCGAGCAGCTCTCGCGCACGCAGCACCCGCTGCTGGACGATCCACCGGTGCGGCGTGGTGCCGGTCTCGGCGACGAACCTGCGCGCGAACGTCCGCTCCGACATCATCGCGAGCCGCGCCAGGTCCGGCACCGTGTGCTGGGTGTCGAGGTTGTCGGCGATGTGCGCCAGGACCGGCTGCATGCTCTCGCACTCGGTGACGGGGATGGGCGTCTCGACGTACTGTCGCTGGCCACCATCGCGCTGCGGCGGCACCACCATCCGTCGCGCAATCCTTGTGGCAACAGCGGATCCCAGCTCGCGGCGCACCAGGTGGAGGCAGGCGTCGATGCCGGCGGCGGTGCCGGCACCGGTGATGATCGAGCCCTCGTCGATGAACAGGACGTCCATCGACACCCGGGTGCGCGGGAAGCGGCGGGCGAACTGCTCGGCATACCGCCAGTGCGTCACCGCGCACTTGCCGTCGAGCAGCCCGGTCTCGCCGAGCACGAACGCGCCCGTGCAGATCGACAGGATCGTCGCGCCGCGGCGGTGGGCCTCGCGGATCACGTCGAGCAGCTCGGTGGGGTACTCGTCCCGGATGCCGCCGGCCGGGATGACGACGAGATCGGCGTCGATGGCGTCCTGCCACTGGTGGCTCGGCGTGTAGTGGCCGCCGCTCGTGGTCGGCACGGGCTCGCCGGCGACCTCACCGCAGGTGATGAAGGTGAACGGCGGCACCCCGTCGTCGGTGCGGTCGAGCCCGAACACCTCGCACACGACCGCCATCTCGAACATGGCCATGGGGTTGGCGACGAGCGCCGCGATGGTGGAGAGAGCCATGTCTGGGAGTATGCCGCGGATCTGGCAGGAAATCTGCCCCTGTCGTCAGTTCTGCCACTCGTGGCGGGATCGATGCGAGCGCAGCATTGTTGCCATGACCGCACTCATTCTCATCGCCCTCGTGACCGCACTCGTCGTCTCGCTCGAGCGACACCACCGCCGCACCTGGGGCCTGCCCCGCGCACCCCACGGCGCCGACTCCACCATCGCCTTCACCGACCTCGACCACGACTGGGACCGCGTCTGGCACGACGCGGCCGCCCGCCGCTGAGCCGCAGCGGTCCCCGGCCCGGCGCCCCCGCGAGTCTTCGGAACATTTCCCTGGTTCCAGCCACGGAAATGTTCCGAAGACTCGCGAGTTAGCCTCGGTGCCCGTGGAGACGTGGGCGATCGAGGACTGGCAGGCGCGGGAGGCCGCGCATGCGGCTCGCGCCGATCGACTCACCGCTGCACACCGGTCCCGCCGCGCCGACGGCCGCGCGCACCCGGTCGAGGACTTCCTCTTCACCTACTACCGCTTCTCCCCCGGTCAGCTGCGCCGCTGGCACCCGGGCGCATCGGTCCGGCTCGCAGACGCCGCAGGTATGCCGCGTGGAGACTGGCGCTTCTACCGCCAAGTGGGCGCCGACGTTGAGCTGGACCACGCGGCATACCTCGAAAAGCGTGGTGGGACAGTCGAATTCGTGCGGGCGCTGCTGACGTCGACGGCGGGGCGACCAGCGCAGCTCGGGTGCTTCGGGCTGCACGAGTGGGCCATGGTCTATCGGCAGCCCGCCGAGGAGGTGCGGCACGCGGGGTGGCCGCTGCGGCTGGGTTCAGAGGGGACCGACGCGGTCGTCGAGGGGCAGCGGATCCGGTGCACGCACTTCGACGCGTTCCGGTTCTACACGCCGGAGGCGAGACCCCTCAACGTCGTGCAGCCGACGCGTGAGCGGCAGGTCGAGCTCGAGCAGCCAGGCTGTTTGCACGCCGGGATGGACCTCTACAAGTGGGCGGCCAAGCTGTCACCGGCGATCCCGAGCGAGCTGGTGCTCGACTGCTTCGAGCACGCGCGGGCGATTCGCGAGCTCGACATGCGCGCCGCCCCGTACGACCTTCGCGAGCTCGGCTACGAGCCGGTGCGGATCGAGACCCCCGCGGGACGAGCCGAGTATGCCGCCGCGCAACGCGACTTTGCCGCCCGCGGCCAAGTCCTGCGCGCTCGCCTTCTTGCCGCCTTGGACCCCATCTCATCGTCGCCGACCCCCGCACACGGCAAATAGGCGCCGCCCGTCGGCCGGGTCCTCCTGCAGGTGGACCCAGCCGACGGGCGGCGGTCGGTTGGGTTGCGAGCCGTGTCAGTTGGTCTTGGCGTCGGTGTCGCCGTCGTCGGCGAGGATGCGGTAGATCGCGCGCCGCGCCTCGGCGAGCGCCTCTCGGGCCGCCTCGATCGACTCGGTGCGCCCGGTCATGCCCACCTGCTGGATCGCTCCGTGCAGGGCGTGCACCTCCTGGCGCAGCTCGCGGAACCCACGCTGCGGCGTCGTCGCCGCCGCGAAGGCCTCGGCAAGCTCGGCGGCGTGCTCCGCGGCATACGCCCGTCCGTCGTCGGTGAGCGCGAACACTTTGCGGCGCGCGTCGCCGTCGGACTCGTCGGGGGCGATGAGCCCCTCCTCCTCGAGCGCCCGCAGCGCCGGGTAGATCGAGCCGGGGCCGGGCTGCCAGGTGGCGTCCGAGCGCTCGGCGATGGCGGTGATGATGCCGTAGCCGTTCATCGGCTCCTCGGCCAGCAGCGCGAGGATCGCGCGCCGGACGTCTCCGCGCCGGCCGCGCCGGGGGCCGCCGAAGCCGCCTCCACGCGGGCCGCCGAAGCCCGGACCGAATCCCGGAGCGCCGGGGCCGAAGCCGCGGTCGCCACGAGGGCCACGTCCGCGTCCGGGGGCGAACCCCGGTCCGCCGAAGCCGCGACCGTGCGGGCCGCCGCGCCGCGGGGGGCGCGGGTGGGAGTGGTTGCTGTTCCTGGGGCTGTTGATGTCCATGCGGTTCATGGGATGACTCCTTGTCATTCGACTGTGGGGTGCGGGGGCGTCGCACCAGCAGCGGCTATCCGGCCCGGCGGCTCTCTCTCGCACTATCGACGATCTTCCGTCGATATATCGACATCATGTACCTATCGATATATCGATGTCAACCCCGCGTGCTTGCGTCCGCGGATTCGGCTGCTCCAGCGACCACATCCGCGGACGCAAGCCGGACGGCATACCGGGACGTCCGCGGTTTTGCCCCGCTGGTGGGCAACTTCGCGGACGCAAGCGGGCGGCATACCGGCGCCACTGCGTGGGCACCCCACGCAGCAGGTGACGCCCGACCCGTAGGCTGACCGCCGTGTCGAAGGTTCTGACGTCCCTACCTGTTGGTGAACGTGTCGGGATCGCCTTTTCCGGCGGTCTGGACACCTCGGTCGCGGTCGCGTGGATGCGCGAGAAGGGGGCGGTGCCGTGCACGTACACCGCCAACCTCGGGCAGTACGACGAGCCCGAGATCGACACGGTGCCTGACCGCGCCGGCCAGTACGGCGCTGAGCTCGCGCGCCTCGTCGACTGCCGGGCCGCGCTCGTCGAGGAGGGGCTGTCGGCGATCGCGTGCGGCGCGTTCCACATCCGCAGCGGCGGCAAGACGTACTTCAACACCACTCCCTTGGGCCGCGCGGTCACCGGCACCCTGCTCGTGCGCGCGATGAAGGAGGACGGCGTCGACATCTGGGGCGACGGTTCGACCTTCAAGGGCAACGACATCGAGCGCTTCTACCGCTACGGGCTGCTCGCCAACCCGGCGCTGCGCATCTACAAGCCGTGGCTCGACGCCGACTTCGTCACCGAGCTCGGCGGCCGCCACGAGATGAGCGAGTGGCTCACCGCGCGCGACCTCCCCTACCGCGCCAGCGCCGAGAAGGCCTACTCCACCGACGCCAACATCTGGGGCGCGACCCACGAGGCGAAGACGCTGGAGTACCTCGACGAGTCGATGGAGATCGTCGAGCCGATCATGGGCGTGCGGTTCTGGGACGAGTCCGTGCAGATCGCGCCCGAGGACGTCACTGTGCGGTTCGTCCAGGGCCGCCCGGTTGCCATCAACGGCAACGACTTCGACGGTGACGCGGTCGCACTCGTCGACGAGGCCAACAAGGTCGGAGGTCGTCACGGGCTCGGCATGAGCGACCAGATCGAGAACCGCATCATCGAGGCCAAGTCGCGCGGCATCTACGAGGCGCCGGGCCTCGCGCTGCTGCACATCACCTACGAGCGGCTGCTCAACGCGATCCACAACGAGGACACCATCGCCAACTACCACGCGGAGGGCCGGCGGCTGGGTCGCCTTCTCTACGAAGGCCGTTGGCTCGACCCGCAGTCGCTCATGCTGCGCGAGTCACTCCAGCGCTGGGTCGCCTCCGCGGTCACCGGCGAGGTCACGCTGCGGCTGCGGCGCGGCGACGACTACTCGATCATCAGGACCGAGGGGCCGGCGTTCAGCTACCATCCCGAGAAGCTCTCGATGGAGCGCACCGAGGACGCGGCCTTCGGCCCCGTCGACCGGATCGGCCAGCTCACGATGCGCAACCTCGACATCGCCGACAGCCGGGCCAAGCTCGAGCAGTATGCCGCGTCGGGCCTTCTCGGCGTCGGCCAGACCGAGCTGGTGGGCGACCTTGAACCCGGTGGTGCGAAAGCGATTTCAGCCAACCCGCTCGCGGCCAACGTCGACGACGAGGACGACGCGCTCGACCGCGCGGCGATGGAGTTCGGCACCGACTGACCGGCCCGAAGGGTCAGCGGACGGGGACTCCCGCCCGAACCAGGCCATAGGTCACGCCGTCGACGAGCGCCTCCCAGGAGGCTTCGATGATGTTGCCTGCGACCCCGATCGTCTCCCACGAGGTCGAGCCGTCGGAGGTCTCGATGAGCACGCGGGTGACGGCGTCGGTGCCGTGGGCCGCGTCGAGGATGCGCACGCGGAAGTCGATGAGCTCCAGCTTGTCGAGCTCAGGGTATGCCGGCGCGAGCGCTTGGCGCAGCGCGTGGTCGAGCGCGTTGACGGGGCCGTTCCCCTCACCGGTCGCGACGACACGTTGCCCACCCGCGCGCAACTTGACGGTGGCCTCCGAAAGGGCGTTCTCCGCACCTCGGGCGTCGGTGATGACCCGCCACGACTCGACGTCGAAGAAGTCCTGCGTCGCCCCCTCCACCTCGCGACGCAGGAGCAGGTCGAACGACGCATCCGCCGCATCGAAGGTGTAACCGCGCAGCTCGAGGTCCTTGACCTTGGCCAGCACCCGTGCGAGCAGCTCCGGGTCACCCGACAGGTCATAGCCGAGTTCGCGCCCCTTGAGCTCGATCGAGGCGCGACCGGCCATGTCCGACACCAGCATTCGCATGTCGTTGCCGACGTGCCCAGGGTCGGTGTGCTGGTAGAGGTCTGGGTCGACCTTGATCGCCGAGGCGTGCAGCCCGGCCTTGTGCGCGAACGCGCTCGCCCCGACGTAGGGCTGTCGTGAGTAGGGCGGCACATTGGTGATCTCGGAGATCGAGTGCGCGATCCGGGTCGCCTCGCGAAGCCGCTGGGTCTCGAGCAGAGGCAGCCCGCGCTTGATCTGCAGGTTGCTCACGACGGTGAGCAGATCGGCGTTGCCGGTCCGTTCGCCGTAGCCGTTGATCGTGCCCTGCACGTGGCTGGCCCCGGCGTCGACCGCCGCCATCGAGTTGGCCACGGCGCAACCGGTGTCGTTGTGGCAGTGGATGCCGACGCGCGCCGACGTCGCGGTGACTGCATCGGCCACCACATCAGCGACCTGGCCCGGCAGCATGCCGCCATTGGTGTCACACAGGGCGACCACCTCGGCGCCGGATTCCATTGCGGCAGAGACGACTTCGAGCGCGTAGGCGCGGTCCGCGGCATACCCGTCGAAGAAGTGCTCGGCGTCGAGGAAGACGCGCCGCCCCTCCCCCGCCAGGAACGACACGGTGTCGCGCACCATCTCGAGGTTCTCCTCGAGCGTCGTCCGCAGCGCCGACTCCACATGGCGCACATGGGATTTCGCGACCAGGGTGACCACGGGTGCCTGGCTGTCGACGAGGGCGCGGACCAGGGGATCGTCGGCCGCGCGACCGCCGGCCCGCCTGGTCGCGCCGAACGCCGCGAGGGTGGCGTTGCGCAGGTTGAGCTCGGTCGCGGCGCGGGCGAAGAACTCGGTGTCCTTCGGGTTCGCGCCCGGCCAGCCGCCCTCGATGTACCCCACGCCCAGCTCGTCGAGGTGCGCGGCGATGGCGAGCTTGTCCGCGACGGAGAGGTTGAGCCCCTCCTGCTGTGCGCCGTCGCGCAGGGTGGTGTCGTAGACGTGCAGGTCGCTCATCGTGGGTCCTCGGGTTCGAGACGGGTGGGGCGGGCGTCCTGGTGTGATTGTCCCCTGTCGCGCCCCGGGCCGGCGCGGGGTGTGCCCGGCCACGGTTTCGTCGACCAACGAAAAAGACCCCCCGGGTGTGGGAGGTCTGCGCGACGAAGGGTCTTCGTCGCGCTAGTCGATAATCACCATGGCGGTGGCCACGTGCCAGGACGTCATGTGGCACAGCGTGACACGTCCCGTTCGCCCCGTGGACGGTGGGTCCGCATCGTGGTCACCTCGGGCCGCCCGCCCGGCCGCGACGACGAGGTATGCCGCGTCGTTCCCGACCGCGACACGACGGGCTTGCCGCGTGGACGACCTCGGTCCACCGGGGCCGTCCACGCGGCATACCCCCGAAGGGCCGTGGGTCACGCGGGACGTGACCCACGGCCCATCCGATGCGGCGGTCAGCTCATGCGGAACGACGTGATGTTGTTGTTGAACCGCACCAGCCCCCGGTCGTGGTCCTGGTACCTCGCAAACCGGTCACCCGTGTAGTTGGCACCCGTGTAACCCTTGAGGTCACAGCGGTTCCGGGTCACGAAGGACGACACCCGGTTGTTCCACGCCGGCGTGATCGACGACCACGACCAGTCCGGCGACGTGGTGTCGGCGTCACATCCACGCGGTGCCTTGACGACCAGTTGACCGCGCGCATTGCTGTAACCAGCCGCGTCGTAGAAGATCCCCACGGTCACCCAGCTGGCCATGGCACTCTCACCCTCGAAGCTCGACCGAGCCAGCGAGTCAGAGAAGCACTGCGGTGACGTTTCGCCCGCGTAGAGAACGCATTGCTCGGCGGGTGCGGCCTGAGCCATCGCGGGCCCGACCATCACTCCCCCCAGAGCGATTCCGGCAGCGGCCGCCGTCCTGATCAATCCAGTACGCATGATTTCTCCCCAATCATCCGACTTGTCAGTTTTCTCTTGTGAAGAGGCAGATGCCCCGATGTGAAGGTAGCGCGGACGGTGGGCGACTGCATCCGCAAGCGGCCCGGTGCCGGCCGAGTGGACGTGCAGGCGGCCCGGCGCGGTCGTAGCGTGCCCACCATGGGCACAGACGCGACGAACCCCCGGCAGACCAGCGTCTTCCGGCGCAAGCCGGTCGAGCAGATCGTCGAGGGAGTGGGTGAGCAGGGCGGCGGCCTCAGCCGTCACCTCGGACTGTGGCAGCTCACCGCGATCGGCGTGGGCGGCATCATCGGAGCTGGCATTTTCTCCCTGGCGGGCAGCGTCGCCAGCGGCGGCGAGGGGGGAAAGGGCGTGGGCCCGGCGGTTGTATTCTCCTTCTTGGTGGCCGGAATCGCTTCTGCCGCAGCAGCTTTCAGCTATGCAGAGTTTGCGGGCATGATCCCCAAGGCGGGCTCGGCCTACACGTACGGGTATGCCGTGCTGGGTGAGCTCGTCGGCTGGTTCATCGGGTGGGACCTGCTGCTGGAGTACATCGCCATCGTGGCCGTCGTGGCCATCGGCATCTCGGGGTACTTCGGGTTCCTGCTCGACCAGTTCGGGCTGGACCTGCCGACGTGGATGCTCGGAGCCCCCGGCAGTGGTGAGGGACACCGGGTCGACCTCTTTGCCGCGCTGCTGTGCCTGCTCATCGCCTACCTGCTCAACCTCGGCATCAAGAACGCGGCGCGCGTCGAGACGCTGGTCGTGGTGATCAAGGTGGCGGTCGTGCTGCTCGTGATCGTGGTCGGGTTCTTCCACATCAAGACCGACAACTTCACGCCGTTCTCCCCGGCCGGCTTCGGCGGCGTCATGACGGGTGCGGCGACGGTGTTCTTCGCGGTGTTCGGCTATGACGCGATGTCCACCGCGGCCGAGGAGAGCAAGGACGCACAACGCCACATGCCCAAGGCGATCCTCTACTCGCTCGCGATCTCGATGGTGCTCTACGTGCTGGCCTGCCTCACCCTGGTGGGCATCCAGAACTACACGAAGATCGACCCCGAGTCCGGCTTCTCCAGCGCCTTCGCCAGCATCGGCCTCGACGGCATCGGCACCATCATCGCCGTCGGCGCCATCGTCGGAATCCTGACCGTGATGTTCACCTTCATGCTCGGCGTGACCCGCGTGTGGTTTGCGATGAGCCGCGACGGGCTGCTGCCGCAGTGGTTCGCCAAGACCCACCCCACGCGACACGTGCCGACCCGCGTGACCTGGCTCGCCGGCATACTCTCGGCTCTCATCGCGGGGTTCATGCCGATCGCCGAAGCCGCCGAGCTCACCAACATCGGCATCCTGCTGGCCTTCGTCGTGGTGTGCATCGCGGTGATCCGGTTGCGTTACACGCGTCCCGACCTGCCCCGCACCTTCAAGACGCCGGGTATGCCGTTCGTGCCGGCCATCGGCGTCATCTTCAGCCTGTGGCTGGTCACGTTCCTGCAGTGGGAGACCTGGCTGCGGTTCGTGGCCTGGTTCCTCATCGGCCTGGCCGTCTACTTCGGCTACTCCCGCCGCCACAGCCTCCTGCACCCCCGCTGACCGGGCCCGCACCCCCCGAACCCCTGGCGAACTTTGGGTCAAAGTTCCTCAGCACCGGAAAGGTTTCAAGCACTGGGAAACTTTGGGCCAAAGTTCAGCGAGTTGCGGCACGAGCCGTGGCCTGGCGGATCAATCTCGCCACCCGTTCTGGGTCCTTGAGGTCCGCCCACGTCAGCCGCACCACCTCATACCCCGCAGCGCGGAGCCTGTCCTCACGCTGCTTCTCGGCGGCCAGTGCATCCCGCCCGTCCGCTCCGTCGTACTTCACCATGCCGTCGAACTCGACGACGACGCGGTCACCAACCAGGAAGTCAACCCGCCCGATGTGCCCCAGGCTGTCGCGAAGGTTCACCTGTGTTCGGAAGGCAAGACCCAGCCCAGACAACAGCATCCTGGTCAGACTCTCCCCGGGTGACTCACACGACCTGTCTGCCATCCCGAGGGCGGCCGCCACTCGGCCGCGCTGTCGTGGGCCTAGAACCGCCCGCTCAGCAGCCGCCGTGAGGTGTGCATCCGTGACCAAACCACGATGTAACGCGGCGTCCACTGCGACCAGCCCTGACGGCACCGACCGGGCTGCGACCTGGACGACCGCCAGAGCCGCCGACACCGCCCTGATCCCGCCGACGAGCTGACACGGCTCGTCGGCAGGGAGCGGGTGCACCTCGAGCCCGGTGCTCCGAGCGCGGCGCGTGACCTGACCACACACGTCGACGGACGTGGTGTCGACATCGTGAAGTGGCAGCCCATGGACAGCGAGAGCGGCATGGTGCGAGGCCCAGCTTCGGACCGGACGAGCCAGGAGAGTCGCCCTGACCGTCAACACGTAGCGCAGCTCACCGCTCAGACCGTCCAGAGCCTGTGGCAGCGCGTAACCACCATGGCAGAGCCGCACCAGGTCGCCTCGCCGGGCCAGCCGAAAGAGGTCTTGGTTGCTCAGTCCGAACTGGTGCGCCTGCGCCGAGCTGAACACGCCGCACTGGGCGCTGGCGACCAGAATCAAAGCCGCGTCGAGAACCACCATGGCGCGAGCGTGACCGCAGCGCGGGCACCCGCGGAAGGCCGCGGCATACCGGCTGTGGAAAAGCCGCCCCGAAGATCCGGCCTGTGGATGACGCCGCCCCGCGAACTTTGGCCCAAAGTCACCTCAGGCGCGGAACATTCCGAGCACTGGCGAACTTTGGCCCAAAGTTCGCCAGCCGCCGGCCAACATCAGCGCTCAGGGCGAGCGAAGCGCAGTCAGACGAGGCGGGTCAGCCAGCCGCGGGTGTCCTCGGCGCGGCCGTACTGGATGTCGAGCAACCGCTGCCGGATCGCCCGCGTCACCTCGCCGCCACCTTCGCCGGCGGTCGACGGCGCGGACCCGCCGGCCCACACGAGCTCACCGACCGGCGTGATCACCGCGGCCGTCCCACACGCGAAGACCTCGCGCACCTCGCCCGACGACACCCCGTCGATCCACTCGGCCACCGGGATCGCGCGCTCCTCCGGCGTCAGCCCGAAGTCCTTGGCCAGCTCGAGCACGGAGTCGCGCGTGACGCCCTCGAGGATCGAGCCGGTCAGCGCGGGCGTCACCAGCTTGTCGTCGCGCGTGACGAAGAAGAGGTTCATGCCGCCGAGCTCCTCGATGTTGGTCTCGGTCTCGGCGTCGAGGAAGACGGCCTGGTCGCAGCCCTGCTCGATCCCCTCGAGCTGCCCGGCGAGCGACGACGCGTAGTTGCCGCCGCACTTGGCAGCACCGGTCCCGTGGCGTCCGGCGCGCGACACGTCCTTGGTCAGCCACAGGCGCACCGGCTTCAGCCCGCCCGCGAAGTAGGCACCCGCGGGCGAGGCGATGACCGAGTACGTCACCTCCGCCGCAGGCCGCACCCCGAGGAACGCCTCCGACGCGTACATGAACGGCCGCAGGTAGAGGCTCTTCTCGCTGCCGTCATAGGCCGGCACCCACGCGTGGTCGACCTCGAGCAGCGCGCGCAGCGACCCGAGGAAGTCCTCCTCGGGCAGCTCGGGCAGCGTCATCCGGCGGGCCGACCGCGCCATCCGCGCGGCGTTCGCCTCGGGCCGGAACGTCCAGATCGACCCGTCCTCGTGGCGATAGGCCTTCATGCCCTCGAAGATCTCCTGGGCATAGTGCAGCACCGCCGCCGACGGCATCAACGTGATGGGCCCGTATGCCGTGACCTTGCCTTCGGTCCACCCCTCACCCTTGCGCCACGTCGCCGTGACCATGTGGTCGGTGAAGTGGACGCCGAACCCCGGGTTGGCCAGTACCGCCTCGCGCTCCGCGTCCGGCCGCACGTCGGCGCGGCGGTCGACCTCGAAGGTCAGCGGGGTGGCGGTCTCGGTCATGGGTTGCCTCCTGCGGCTGGAGCACGCGACGGTGCGGGTTCTCCTGCCGAGGTTACCTGCCCGACCGGGCGCGTCGGGCAGGAGTGGCGAGCGCCGCCGGGGACCTAGAGCCGGCCCGCGATCGCCTCACCGATCGCGGCCGTGGTGCGTACCTCGTCGCCGCGCTCGGCGAGGTCGGCCGCGACGGCAGCCTCGACCCGGGCGGCGTCCTCGGCCCGCCCCAGGTGGGCGAGGAGCATGGCGACGGACAGCACGGTGGCGGTGGGGTCTGCCTTGCCCTGGCCGGCGATGTCGGGAGCAGACCCGTGCACCGGCTCGAACATGCTCGGTGTCGTGCGCGCGGGGTTGATGTTGCCGCTCGCGGCAAGCCCGATGCCGCCGGCGATGGCGGCGGCGATGTCGGTGATGATGTCGCCGAAGAGGTTGTCGGTGACGATGACGTCGAAACGACCCGGGTCGGTGGCGAGGAAGATCGTGGCCGCGTCGACGTGCTGGTATGCCGTCTCGACGTCCGGGAACTCCTGGCCCACTTCCTCGACGGTGCGCCGCCAGAGGTGGCCGGCGTGGGTGAGCACGTTGTGCTTGTGGACGAGGGTGAGGTGCTTGCGCGGCCGCGCCTGCGCGCGGGCGAAGGCGTCGCGGACGACGCGCTCGACACCGAACCGGGTGTTGACACTGACCTCGGTGGCGATCTCGTTCGGGGTGCCGGTGCGCAGCGAGCCGCCGTTGCCGACATAGGGACCCTCGGTGCCCTCACGGACGACGACGAAGTCGATGCCGTCCGGGGCGACGCGGTCGACGGCCAGCGGGCTGGCGACACCGGGAAAGAGCTTGGCCGGGCGCAGGTTGACGTAGTGGTCGAGCGCGAACCGCAGCGGCAGCAGGACACCGCGCTCGAGGACGCCGCTCGGGACGGTCGGGTCGCCGATGGCGCCGAGCAGGATGACGTCCTGGCTGCGCAGCTCCTCGAGCACCGAGTCGGGCAGGGTCTCGCCGGTGGCGTGCCAGCGCTTGGCGCCGAGGTCGTACTCCGTGGCGGCGACCTTGACCCCGCTGCCGGCCGTCGCAGCCTCGAGGACCTTGAGGCCCTCGGCGACCACCTCGGGCCCGATGCCGTCGCCGCCGATGACGGCGAGGTTGACGGTGTCCGCCGCGGTCTGCGCCGCGGTGGTCTCGGGGGCGGTCGAGGCGGGGTCTGCGGTCATGGTTTCAGCCTAGGGACGGTCTTGCGATCTGGGACTGATGTCTCGAATGACGAACGGCCCCGGCGATCGCTCGCCCGGGGCCGTTCGTCGTGGCGACCATCGTGGCGGTCGCCGGGTCGGTGCCGTCAGTGGCACTCAGTCGTCGGAGTGACCCTGCTCGCGCAGGTCCATCGACTCCTGCAGTGCCTGACGTGCCTTCTTGGCCTCTTCGCTCATGTCTTCTCAGTCCTTCGTGGATCTCCCTGTGTCACAACAGGGTTCGGGTTCGATTGGTCCGTCGGGGCCACACCCAGATGCCGAGCTTGTGGATCTGGGGGCCACTGTCAGCCACGCAACGCGGGATCTCCGCGGCGAGGTGGCTGACTACCGGAACTCGCCGCGGCTGATAAGAATCACGACCTGCCGCTGCATGCCTTCGAGATTAGAAGGACGTCCAACTATTCGATACCCGGTTCCCACGGTGTGAGACGCCTCTGGACGTGACGGCCACCACAGCAGGTGGCCGTCACGTCCAGAGCGAGCGCGGTGCGGGCGTCAGGAGGCGGCGCACCCGGACACGCGCACCGAGACCCGCTTGGCGTCGTGGTCGGAGTTGAACCCACCGACGGTCTTGCGCACCGTCACCTTCTCGATGCGGTCGTTGGCGGTCCGGACGACGCCGATCTTGTCGATGCCGTGCACCGTGATCCGGCTGTCGCGGGCCGTGAACTTCCCCATCTCCATGCGGTTGAAGTCGCCGCCGTAGACGACGGTGTAGCCGCGGTTGCTGAAGTCCTTGATGAGCTCGGACTGCTTGGCGAAGTGGATGTTCCACATCTTCTTACGCCAGTCGTCGGCCCGGTTGTAGCGGCCGTTCCAGGCGCCGGAGACCATGTGGGTGTTCATGAGGATCGTGGTCTGGCGCGACTGCTTGTTGTAGACCTTCAGCCAGGTGACGTAGCGGTGTGGCGAGACCTTCGCCATGCCGTTGTGCATCTTGCGAACCCCGGTGTCCTTGACCACCCACGGCGAGTCACCGGCCACGCGGATCGAGATCGGGATGGCGTATCCGGTGAAGTAGTGCTTCCAGCGGCCGTTGCCACCAGTGCTGTTCTCGGAGCGGACGATGTTCTTGTAGTAGTCCGGCTGGATCTCCTGCCACATGATCACGTCGGCGCCGAGCTTGGCGGCCTTGTCGACGTCGGCGCGCACCTTGCCGGCGCTCATGAGCGGGTTGGACTTCACGTTGAGGCTGACCACGCGGATCGGCTCGACCGTGCGCTTGCACGAGGTGGCCGTGAGCTTCGCGGCGGTGGCGTTGGTGCCGGCGTTGGCCCCGGCGAGCCCGACCCCGGTCGCGATCGAACCGGCGAGCGCGGCGCCGGCCACAGCAGTGGCAATGAGCTTGGTACGCATGAGATTCCCCTCCAGAGTGCGTGTGCGGTTGCCACCACACTCCCGGCACCGCGCGCTCCCGACAATGGGGAGCACTCCCCCGCCGACGCCAATACGCACGTATGCCGCGTGGCCCACGATGGGGGCCACGCGGCATACGCGTCGGTTGGTCTGGGTCGGGACGCGCCTCAGTCGGCGAGGTCGACCACGCTCACCTCGGCGCCGACCTCGGCGACGACGGCCGAGAGGACGTCTGCCGGGATGCGGGTGTCGACGGTGAGCGCCACGAGCGCCTCGCCGCCCTGCTCCTTGCGCGCGACCTGCATGCCCGCGATGTTGATCTGGGCGTCACCGAGCAGTCGGCCAACGGTGCCGACGACGCCGGGACGGTCGGCGTAGGTGAAGAACGCGAGGTGGTCGGCCAGCGGAACCTCGAGGTCGAACCCGTTGACGCCTACGATCTTCTCGACCATCCGCGGACCGGTCAGCGTGCCCGCCACGGAGACGACCGAGCCGTCGGCAAGGGTGCCGCGCAGGGTCGTGACGTTGCGGAAGTCCTGGGTGGTGGGGTCGGTGAGCAGCCGCACCTCGCAGCCGCGCTGCTCGGCCAGCAGCGGGGCGTTGACGTAGGTCACGGGGTCCTCGGTCACATCGGTGAACAGGCCCTTGAGCGCAGACAGCTTCCACACCGACACGTCGTGCTCGGTGATCTCGCCCTGGACGTCGACATCGAGCTGCACCGGCACCGAACCCGCGAGGGCCGTGAAGATGCGACCGAGCTTCTCCACCAACGCAATTCCCGGGCGGACCTCCTCGGGCACGTTGCCACCGTCGACGTTCACGGCGTCGGGCACGAGGTCGCCACCGAGTGCTAGCCGCACGGACTTGGCGACGGCGACGCCGGCCTTCTCCTGGGCCTCGTCGGTCGAGGCACCGAGGTGGGGCGTGACGACGACGGACTCGTGCTCGAAGAGGGGGCTCTCCGTGGTGGGCTCCGTGGCGAAGACGTCGATGCCGGCGCCGGCCACCCGCCCCTCGCGCAGCGCCTCGGCGAGCGCCTCCTCGTCGACGATGCCACCGCGGGCGGCGTTGATGATGCGGACGGTCGGCTTGACCTTGGTGAGCGCCTCCTTGCCGATGAGCCCGAGGGTCTCGGGGCTCTTGGGCAGGTGGACGGTGATGAAGTCGGACTGCTCGAGCAGCTCGTCGAGAGTGACGAGCTGGGCGCCGAGCTGGCCCGCGCGCTGCGCCGAGACGTAGGGGTCGTAGGCGAGGATCTCGACACCGAAGCCCTTGAGTCGCTCGGCGACCAGCTGGCCGATCCGGCCGAACCCGACGACACCGACCTTCTTGTCGAGCAGCTCCACACCGGAGTACTTGCTGCGCTTCCACGCACCGCCCTTGAGGGCCTCGTTGGCCGGGGCGATGTTTCGAGCGGTGGACAGCAGGAGGCCGACGGCGAGCTCCGCGGCCGAGGTGATGTTGGAGGTCGGGGCGTTGACCACCATGACGCCGGCCTGGGTGGCAGCCGGCACGTCGACGTTGTCGAGACCGACACCGGCGCGCGCGATGACCTTGAGGTTCTTGGCTGCCCCGATCGCCTCGGCGTCCATCTTGGTGGCCGACCGGATCAGCACGGCGTCGACATCGGCCAGCGCCGGCAGCAGCGCCTCGCGGGAAGCACCGTCGACGTGGCGGATCTCGAAGTCGGGCCCGAGGGCGTCGATGGTGGCGGGCGAGAGCTCTTCGGCGATGAGCACGATCGGCTTGGTCACGTGGCTGTCCTTTGGGGGCTCGAGTGGGTGGGGTGGGCACCACGCTGTGCCGCGGCCAGCATAGAGCGCGGCTCACCATGTGGACTCGCCCGCTCGCAATGTGACACGAAGGTCACACCCAGGCCTGCTCCCACTCCCCCACCTCGGGCCACTCACGCTCGATGCGGTCGTGCGCACCGACCCTCAGTGGCCCGAAGTCGCGCACCTCTCCCGCTTCGGGCCACTCAGGCTCGATACAGCCCTGCGCACCGACCCTCAGTGGCCCGAAGTCGGACGAGGGGTGCCACGGGTGCACGATGGGTGCCATGCGCGTTGTCGTGACGGGAGGAGCGGGCGACCTGGGTGCTCGGGTGGTCCGCGAGCTGGAGTCCATGGGCCACGAGGCGGTGGTCGCGAGTCGGCGGACGGGGATGGACCTGGCCAGCGGCGAGGGAGTCGCGCAGGCCATCGCAGGCGCCGACGCCGTCATCCACGCCGCCAGCAACCCGGCCAGGGCGCAAGCCGTCGACGTCGGTGGCACGGTGCACCTCATGGACGCCGTGCGTCGCCAGCCGGCGCCCCCGCACGTGGTCTTCGTGTCCATCGTCGGCGTCGACAGGGTCCCCTACCCCTACTACCGCGCCAAGGAGATGGCTGAGCGTGTCATCGGACTTGGCGACACCCCGGCCACCATCGTGCGGGCCACCCAGTTCCACGTGTTGGCCGCATACTTCGCGCGCATGGGCGCCGGCCCGGTCACCCTCAGCATCGGCGACATGACCATCCAGCCGGTCGACATCGACTGGGTCGCTCAGCGGCTGGCGCAGGTCGCCACGGGCACCAGGCCCGCGGCATACGTGCGCCACCGCGACCTGGCCGGTCCGGAGGTCTTCACGACCGAGCAGCTGTCACGCCTGATCGCCGACCACGACGGCCGCACCCCGCCGAGGGTGGTGCGGCTGCCCGCCGTCGGGGGCGCCATGCGCTCGTTCGCGGAAGGCGATCTCGTGCCGGCCGGCGACACGGAAACTGGCGGTCGGACATTCGCCGAATGGCTTGCGACGCAACCAGTTCCACTCCCCCGCGGCCGGCACTGAGGTCAGCGGCCGAGGCGCGACGCGAGCACGCGGCTGACGACGGCCACCACGACGACAAGGGCAACCGCCAGGAGCAGGAGCCCCCACGAGCCACCCGCCCAGGCCTCGATGACTGCGAACCCGACCGTCGTGTAGATCGCGGCCCACGCCAAGGACCCGACGATGTTCGCGGGGAGGTAGCGGCGCAACGGCATACGCAGGGCGCCCGCGGCCGCGTTGACGAGGGTCTGGGCGCCAATCGTGAGGAACGACAAGGCGACCACGGGGGCACCCCACCGCTCGACGACGCGTTCGGTGCGGACCACCGCCGGGCGGTCGAGGTGGGCGGTCAGGCGGCCGCTGCGTGCGCTGCCCGCGCGAAGGCCTCGGCCTGCCCAGTAGGTCGCGTTGGACCGCGCCAGCACCACGACGAGGAAGAACCCGTAGACCGCCCAGAACGGCCAGCCCTCGACGAGATCGTCCACGGGTCAAGCATCGCAAACGCCGCACCCCTCACAGCATTGGGTGCCTCACCGCTCGGGAATCCGAACGACAAGGCACCCAATGTGGAGCCGGGTCCCGGCGCATGGTCAGCGGGCGGTCCCAGCTCGCCCGCGCGTGTCAGCGGGCGGCGGACCCCTCGGTGTAGTCGCTGTCGGTGTCCTTCACCCAAGCCATCAGCTTGCGCAGGTCGCGGCCGGTCGCCTCGATCGGGTGCTGGGCGCCCTTCTCGCGCAACGCCTTGAACTCGGGCGCACCGGCGTCCTGGTCGTCGATGAACCGCTGGGCGAACGTGCCGTTCTTGATGTCCTCCAGGACACCCTTCATGTTCTCCTTGACGCGCTCGTCGATGACGCGCGGGCCCGACACGTAGTCGCCGTACTCGGCCGTGTCCGACACCGACCAGCGCTGCTTGGCGATGCCGCCCTCGACCATGAGGTCGACGATGAGCTTGAGCTCGTGCAGGCACTCGAAGTAGGCGACCTCGGGCTGGTAGCCGGCCTCGACCAGCGTCTCGAAGCCGTACATGATCAGCTGGCTCGCACCGCCGCACAGCACCGACTGCTCACCGAAGAGGTCGGTCTCGGTCTCCTCGGTGAACGTCGTCCTGATGCCGCCGGCGCGCAGGCCACCGATCGCCTTCGCGTAGGACTTGGCGAGGTCCCAGGCCTTGCCGGACGCGTCCTGCTCGACGGCCAACAGCACCGGCACGCCACGGCCGTCGACGAACTCGCGACGCACGAGGTGGCCAGGCCCCTTGGGGGCGACCATGACGACATCCGATCCGGCCTCGGGCTTGATGTAGCCGAACCGGATGTTGAAGCCGTGGCCGAACAGCAGGGCCGCGCCCTCCTTGAGGTTCGGCTGGATCTCGTTCGCGTACACGGTCCGCTGCACCTGGTCGGGCGTGAGGATGACGACGAGGTCGGCGTCCTTGACGGCGTCGCCGACGGACTTCACCGTGAGCCCCTCGTTCTCGGCCTTGGCCTTGCTCTTGCTGCCCTCGGCGAGGCCGACGGTCACGTCGACGCCCGAGTCGCGCAGGCTGAGCGCGTGGGCGTGGCCCTGGCTGCCGTAGCCGATGACGGCCACCTTCTTGCCCTGGATCACGCTCAGGTCAGCGTCGTCGTCGTAGAACATCTCGGCCACGGTGGCCAACTCCTTTGGTTGCGGTGGTGTTGCGGGTTGTGTTGCGGTTCTTGGGTTTTCAGGCTGTCGGTATGCCGCCTGGCCAGCTCTCGCCGACCCCTCGCCTCAGGCGCTGCGCAGGGCTCGGTCGGTGATCGAGCGCGAGCCGCGCCCGATCGCGACCATGCCGGACTGCACGAGCTCCTTGACCCCGAAGGGTTCGAGCACCTCCAGGAAGGCACTGAGCTTGTCGCGGTTGCCCGTGACCTCGATGGTCAGGGTGTCGCTGGCGACATCGACCACCTTGGCGCGGAAGAGCTGCACCGTCTCCAGGACGTGGCTGCGGCTGTTGACGTCGGCGCGCACCTTCACGAGCAGGATCTCGCGCTGTACCGAGGCGTTCGGCTCGAGCTCGACAACCTTGAGCACCTCGACGAGCTTGTTGAGCTGCTTGGTGACCTGCTCCAGGGGGAGCGCCTCCACGTCGACCACCACGGTCATCCGCGAGATCTCGGGGTGCTCGGTCGGGCCGACGGCGAGGCTGTCGATGTTGAAGCTGCGCCGGGAGAACAGGGCCGCGATGCGCGCGAGGACGCCCGGCTTGTTCTCGACGAGCACTGACAGGGTGTGCTTGCTCATCGCCCTGCACCTTCCTCCTCGAGCTGGTCGATCACGGCCTGCTCCTCCTGCTCCTCCTCGCGATCCCATTGCGGCGCAGTGTCCTTCGCCACCTGGATCGCGTCGTTGCTCACGCCGGCCGGCACCATCGGCCACACCATCGCGTCGCGGTGGACGACGAAGTCGACGACGACTGGCACGTCGTTGATCTCCATGGCCTTCTGGATCGTCGCGTCGATGTCCTCGGGCCGCTCGCAGCGCAGGCCGACGCAGCCGTACGCCTCTGCGAGCTTGACGAAGTCGGGGACGCGGCGCCCGACCGAGGTGTGCAGGTCGGTGTTGGAGTAGCGCTGGTTGTAGAACAGCGACTGCCACTGGCGGACCATGCCGAGGCTGCTGTTGTTGATGACGGCGACCTTGATCGGGATGTTGTTGATGACGCAGGTCGCGAGCTCCTGGTTGGTCATCTGGAAGCACCCGTCGCCGTCGATCGCCCAGACGGTGCGCTCCGGTTCGGCGACCTTGGCTCCCATGGCGGCGGGGACGGCATACCCCATCGTGCCGAGGCCTCCACTGTTGAGCCAGGCGTTGGGTCGCTCGTACTGCACGAACTGGGCCGCCCACATCTGGTGCTGCCCGACCCCGGCGACGTAGGTCGACTCCGGCCCGGCGATGGCGCCGATGCGCTCGATGACCTGTTGCGGCGCAACGGATTCCTCACCCTCGGGCGTGGTGTAGCCCAGCGGGAAGGTGGCCTTCCAGCCGGCCGCACGCTCGCGCCACGCCGCATAGTCGCCCGTGCGGCCGGACTCGTGGTCGGCCGCCACGGCCTTGGTCAGCTCCTCGAGCACCTCGAGCACGTCACCGACGATCGGGACGTCGGCGACGCGGTTCTTGGAGATCTCGGCCGGGTCGATGTCGGCGTGGATGACCTTGGCCTCAGGTGCGAACGTCGACAGCTGGCCGGTGACCCGGTCGTCGAAGCGGGCGCCGAGGGTGATGAGCAGGTCCGACTTCTGCAGCGCGGTGACGGCCGCGACCGAGCCGTGCATACCCGGCATCCCGAGGTGCAGCGGGTGGCTGTCGGGGACGGCCCCGCGCGCCATCAGCGTTGTCACGACAGGGATCTGGGTCAGCTCGACGAACTCGCGCAGCGCCTGCGAGGCGTTGCCCCGCACCACGCCGCCACCGACGTAGAGGACCGGTTTGCGTGCCTCGGCGATGAGCCGGGCCGCCTCGCGGATCTGCTTCGTGTGCGGCTTGGCCACCGGCCGGTAGCCGGGCAGGTCGAACTTCGGTGGCCACGCGAACTCGGTCTTGGCCTGGAGCGCGTCCTTGGAGATGTCGACCAGCACGGGCCCGGGGCGGCCGGTCGAGGCGATGTGGAACGCCTCCGCCACGACGCGCGGGATGTCGAGCGGGTTGGTGACGAGGTAGTTGTGCTTGGTGATCGGCATCGTGATGCCGCGGATGTCAGCCTCCTGGAAGGCATCCGTGCCGATCGCGGTCGAGCTGACCTGGCCGGTGATGGCCACGATCGGCACCGAGTCCATGTAGGCGTCGGCGATCGCGGTGACGAGGTTGGTCGCGCCCGGCCCTGACGTCGCCATGCACACGCCCACCTTGCCGGTGGCCGCGGCATACCCCTCTGCCGCGTGACCCGCGCCCTGCTCGTGCCGGACGAGGATGTGGCGCACCTTGGTCGAGTCGAGGAGGGGGTCGTAGGCCGGGAGGATCGCGCCGCCCGGGATGCCGAAGACGGTGTCCACGCCGACGGCCTCGAGTGAGAGGACGAGGCTCTGTGCGCCGGTGACCTGCACGGGTCCTCTGGCGCGGGTCTGCTCGGCGATCTGGCTGGGGCTGGGCGCCGGCGGGGGTGCCGGTTTCGCGTCGCTCACGTCTCTCACTGCTTTCGGTTCTCGTTGCTGCTGTGTCTGGCCACAAAAAAACCCTCCAGTTCCCTGGTGGGAACGACGGAGGGCAGCGCGCCGGCTCTCGGAAGGGCCTGCGCGCTAAGGAAGTACGAGAATTCGTGCCACACGAGAACCTTCCCGCGCGCCGCCCGGCGTGTCAACGGGCGAGACGCCTCGTCCCGCCATCCGGACCTGTCGTCTCAGTCACAGCAGGGCCCGGCCCACCGGTACCGACATCACCAACCCCGGTGCCGCAAACCCACCCGATCGGCCGACTTCAGTGCGATCCGCCTCCGGATGGCCCCGGCACGGCATACCTTCCTCCCGTGGGACGACGACGTCAGGAAAGACCCGCCGAATGCCCCCGGTGCCTGCACCAGCTGTTTGCGCCCGCCACCGGGCTCGAACCCTGGTGCACCGCCTGCGAGTGGAACCTTGAGACGTACGACCGAGCCATGTCGCCCTACCGCGGCACGACCGCGTTGAGCCGCTGGGGGTACCGGCGGGGGCTGGCCGTCGATGCGGCTCTGGTCAACGGTGCCGACCGGATGCGATCGACCGATGGCCGCGCGACCCTCGCCTACTGGTGGCTAGTGGCAGTCTCCGCCGTTATCGTGCTCGCCGCCCTGGTCTGCGTGGGAGTGGCCGCGTGGCTGTGGGTCGCGACGGACCTGCCGGTCGGGGTTCGGCTGGTGTTCACGCTCGCGCTCCTTGCCTTGGCATGGTTCCTTGCCCCCAGGGTCGGATCGGCGCCGAAGGTCGGCCGGCTCGCCGACGGCCAGGGACCCGAGTTCCGCAGGCTGGTCGCCGACGTCGCGGCCGCCGTCGGCGCGCCGCCGCCCGACATCATCGTCTTCGACATGGGCCTCAACGCCGGAGTCGCCCGCGTCGGCTGGAGGGGCCAGTCCGTGCTCGCCCTCGGCGCGCCCCTGTGGACCATCCTCACGCCTGCGGCACGGATCTCGTTGCTGGCCCATGAGTTCGGGCACCTTGTCAATGGCGACCCAATGCGACGCCGCGCCACGCTCCCGGCACGCACCTTCGGCGCCCGCGCGGTTGCCGCGACCGGTGGACGCAACCCGTGGAGCCGCGCCTTCGCCACCGCAGAGACCGCCGCTTGGCACGGCGGTGACAGGGCCGGGTTGGCCGGCCTGCTCATCGGAGGCACCATGGCCGCGGTGAACACGGCGGGAGCGACGGTACAGCTGCTCGTCGACGCGGTGGCGATGCCCGACAGCCGCCGGGCAGAGCTGCGCGCGGACCTCAAGGCCATCGAGGTCGGCGGCACGGCGGCCTTCGTCGAGAGCGAGGACTACCTGTTGATGGCTGACGGGATCTACCAGGACCTGTGGGACCGCGCTCCGCGCATCGGTCCCGAGGACCTCCCAGATGCCATCAGGCAGTCGGCCGAACTTCACGGGCGCGAGCTCGACGTCCTACGACAGGCGTCCGTGCGTCACACCGACCTGTGGAGCTCGCACCCGTCGTCGCGCGACCGCATCCGCGTCGCCGAGTCGACGTCGCCGGTCCAGGCGACTCTGCAGGTGCCCTCCGACCGGTGGTCGGCCATCGACTCGGAGATGTCGGCGTGGTCCGCGCACATCCACAAGACGCTGTTGGGTACCCGCGACCGCATCTCGGCCACAGGTTCGCGGTGAAGGTTCGCGGCGCTCAGTCGCAGACGGCGCCCCTGCTGGCGCTCTGCACGAGCTTGCGGTACTTCGCCAGGACACCGCGCTCGTACTTGGGCGCCGGGTGCTCGACCCCGGCCTCGCGGCGCGCGGCCAGCTCGGCGTCGTCGACGAGGAGGTCGAGGGTGCCCTGAGCGACGTCGAGGCGTATGCCGTCACCGTCCTTGACGAACGCGATGGGGCCTTCGTCGACGGCCTCGGGAGCGACGTGGCCGACACAGAGGCCAGTGGTGCCTCCGGAGAAGCGGCCGTCGGTGAGCAGCAGGACGTCCTTGCCGAGACCGGCGCCCTTGATGGCACCGGTGACCGCGAGCATCTCGCGCATCCCGGGGCCGCCCTTGGGTCCCTCGTAGCGGATGACCACGACGTCGCCGGCCTTCAGCGAGCCGTCCTCGACCGCGTCCATCGCCGCGCGCTCGCCGTCGAAGACCCGCGCGGTGCCCTCGAAGACATCGGAGTCGAACCCGGCCGACTTCACGACCGCGCCCTCCGGCGCCAAGGTCCCCTTGAGGATGGTGAGCCCGCCGGTGCGGTGGATCGGCTCCTGCATCGCCCGCACCACCTTGCCGTCGACATCCGGGGGCGCGATGTCGGCAAGGTTCTCGGCCATCGTCTTGCCCGTCACGGTGAGGCAGTCGCCGTTGAGGAGACCCGCGTCGAGCAGAGCGCGCATGACGACCGGCACTCCCCCCACGCGGTCGATGTCGGTCATGACGTACTGCCCGAACGGCTTCACGTCCGCCAGGTGGGGCACCTTCGAGCCGATGCGCACGAAGTCGTCGAGCGTGAGGTCGACGTCGGCCTCGTGGGCGATGGCGAGCAGGTGGAGCACCGCGTTGGTCGAGCCGCCGAACGCCATGACGACGGCGATCGCGTTCTCGAACGCCTCCTTGGTCATGATGTCCCGGGCGGTGATTCCACGGCGCAGCAGGCCGACCACCGCCTCACCCGAGCGTCGGGCATAACCGTCACGCCGCCGGTCGGTGGCCGGCGGCGCCGCCGAACCGGGCAGCGACATGCCGATCGCCTCGGCGACCGACGCCATCGTGTTCGCGGTGTACATGCCGCCACAGGCACCCTCGCCGGGGCAGATCGCGCGTTCGATGGCGTCGACGTCCTCGCGCGACATGAGGCCGCGCGCACACGCACCAACCGCCTCGAAGGCGTCGATGATCGTGACCGTCTTCTCGGTGCCGTCCGAGAGCTTCGCGATCCCGGGCAGGATCGACCCGGCATACAGGAAGACGGAAGAGAGGTCGAGGCGCGCGGCTGCCATGAGCATCCCGGGCAGCGACTTGTCACACCCGGCGAGCAGTACCGAGCCGTCGAGCCGTTCCGCATTCATCACTGTCTCAACGGAATCCGCGATGATCTCGCGCGACACCAGCGAGAAGTGCATGCCCTCGTGGCCCATCGAGATGCCGTCAGACACCGAGATGGTGCCGAACTCCAGGGGGTACCCGCCCGCCGCGTGGACGCCGTCCTTGACCGCCTTGGCGAGCCGGTCGAGCGACAGGTTGCACGGCGTGATCTCGTTCCACGACGACGCGACACCGATCTGCGGCTTGGCGAAGTCCTCGTCGCCCAGACCGACCGCGCGGAGCATGCCGCGGGCCGCGGTCTTCTCGAGGCCGTCGGTCACGTCGCGGCTGCGTGGCTTGATGTCGACGCCGTCAGTGCTGGGCTCGGTGGTCGTCATGGTCGGAGTCTAGGACCGGAGTCCAGCACGTGGGACGCCGGTCTCACGGAGCAGTCACCCCCGGGCGGTGTGGCAGCGGTCGAGAGCCGCGGTGCCGATGCCCAGGTCGGCCCACGGCCCGGCATACCTCAGCACCGCCACCGTCGACGTCGGGAAGCCCTCGGCGAGGCAGTCGTGCGCCTGCGACGAACCGTCCCCCTCGGTGAGACCGCTCGCGAGCGCCGCCATGGTCGGGTTGTGCCCGACGACGACCACGACCTGCGCCTCGCCGGCGCGTTCACGCACCTCCTGCAGGACGGTCTGCGGGCTCGCGTTGTAGAGCGCGCGGTCGTACTCCACCGTCTCGCCGCACGCTCCACCCTCGGCAGCTGCGTCCCAGGTCTGGCGAGTGCGGACCGAGCTCGAGCACAGCACCAGCTCGGGGCCGATCCCGTTGTCGTGCAACCACTGTCCCGCGGCGCGGGCGTCCCTGCGACCACGGCCCGTGAGCTCACGCGCGTGGTCGTCCTTGCCCGGCACCTGCTCGGCCTTGGCGTGGCGGAACAGGATGAGCACCTTGTCGTCGCCGGCGAGGGTCATACCCCGAGCATGGCCCCGTGAACGGCTCACCGCCACCCCCGCGTCAGATCGCCAGCTCGGGCTTGATGCGCAAGGCGTTCCACGTGCCCGCGCGCCGAGCTGCGAGCGAGGAGAGGACAAAGGCGCCGACGAGGTATGCCGCGAGGACGGCGAGGTCGGGCCAGAGGCCTTCCAGCGAGCCGCCATACATGAGGCGCCGGATGCCGTCCACGGCGTACGACATGGGCAGAACGTGGTGCAGCGGGTGCAACGGTTCCGGCAGGGTCTGCCACGGGAACGTCCCGCCGGCACTGACCAGCTGGAGCACCATGAAGACGAGGCCGAGGAACTTGCCCGGCGCCCCGAGCCCAGCCGCCAGTGCGTGCAGGATCATCACGAACGTCATGGACACCGCTGCCATGAAGGCGATGAGGAGCCACGGGTGGGCGGCGTCGATGCCGACGAAGCGCAGCACCACGGCATACACGAGCACGGCTTGGACGAACCCGAGGACCGCAGGCGCCAGCCACCCGCCGAGGGCCGTGCGCCAGCTCGGCTGACCCGCTGCGAGAGCGCGCGACGACAGCGGCTTCACGAGCAGGAACAGGACATAGGCACCGATCCACAGGGCCAGGCTGAGGAAGAAGGGGGCCAACCCGGCACCATAGCTCGCCGCCGAGGCGAGCGAGTTCGACTGCACGCCAACGGGATTGCCGAGCGTCTGCGCAATCGCCTTGCGCGACTCGGCGCTCGGGTTCGGGATCGACGTGAGCCCGTCCTGCAGCCCCTTGCTGAGCTGGGCCGAGCCGGTCTTGAGCTGGTCGAGACCCGTGGCGAGGTCACCGGCGCCCTTGCTCAGCTTGGTGGCACCGTCGAGTGCGCTCTGCTGGCCCGTCGCGAGGGTCTGCGCCCCGGTCGCCAGCTTGCGGTTGCCGGCCGCGAGGTCGGTGGCACCCGAGGCGAGCTTGGCGGCGCCTGAGTCAGCTTGGGAGATGCCGTCATGGAGAGGTCCGGCGGCGTCGGCCAGCCGGTCTGCGCCGGTGGCCACCTGCTGGGCACCGGCGGAGAGCTTGGTGAGGTCGTCCGAGGCCGCCTGCACCTGGGTGTTGGCGTCGCGCAGCGGTGCCGCCACCCGGTCGGCGGCCGCCAGCACCCGCTGCACCTCGTCGTCGGTGAAGCCGGCGCTGCGCAGCTGCTCGGCGAGGCGACCGCGGGCGGACGTCAGGTCGCCGGTGATGGTGCTGCTGGCCTTCGCGACGCGCTCCCCCGCAGCCGCCACCTTGGCGTTGCCCGCGGCAACCTGGCTCGCCCCATCGGCGAGGCGGCGGGTGTCGGACGGGAGGCTGGCCGTGCGCTGGTCCAGCGTGGCGAGGCCAGACCTGAGCGTGCCTGCCCCGGATGCCAGCTGGTCGGCCCCGGACGCGGCGGCGTTTGCCCCGGTCGAGAGCTCCTTGGCACCCGCCACGAGCTGGCGCTCCCCCGCGACGAGGTCGGTCGAACCCTTGGACAGCTGCTGCGCTCCCGTGTCGGCCTTGGCGATGCCATCGCTGAGCTGCTTGGCGCCGTCCGCCGCCTCCGACACCTTGTCGTGGATCGTGGTGAAACCAGCGAGAAGCTGGCTCGCTGCAGTCGAGCTCACCTGGGAGGCAACGGACTTGGACACCTCGGCCACCACCTGGTTGGCGATGGTGCGGGCCAGGTAGCCGTTGGCGTCGTTGGTCTCGAGCTGGAGCTTTGCCTGGCGAGGCTTCTCCTCCGCACTCGACGCGAGCGCTGCCGAGAAGTCCGCGGGGACGACCAGGGCGAAGTCGTAGTCCCCTTCCCGGACGCCGCGGTTCGCCTCCTGCCGGGAGACCTGTTTCCACCCGAAGCTGCGGGACTTGACGAGCTCGTCGGCCACCTGGTCACCGACGTCGAGGCGGTCGCCGTTGGCGAGAGTTGTCCCCTTGTCCTCGACGACGAGGGCGGCCGGCACGCGGGACAGGCCAGCATACGGGTCCTTGTTGGCGTAGAGGTAGAGGCCGCCATAGAGCGTGGGCACGAGGACCATCGCGATCACCGCGAGCCGCGGGAGGCGTCCCGCGGTGACGCGCCGCAGCTCGGTGAGCGCCAAGCGAATGGCGGTCATGAGGGGTCCCCTCGAAGTATCCGCAGGAGCGCAGCGGGGGAAAGACTTCGTGGGGTGCTCATGCGGACACCTCGAGCTCGGTGGTCTCGCCGACGGCGAAGTGGGGCGGGTCGCCGAGGGCGCGGACGGTTGCGTGGCTGCACCCGACGACGACGGTGAGGCCGGTCGAGGCGAGCCGGTGGGCCGCGCGCCACCACTCCTCCGGGCTGCCGCCGTGGCGGTCCGGGGCCGCCACGACGAGGACCCGGGTGGTGACGCGGCTGGCGGCGATGTCCGTGAGCAGGAGCGTGCGGTCGGTGGCGTCCAGCGCCTCGAACCGCTCGTGGGCGAAGTCCGCGAGTCCGTGAGCCGCGAGGACGGCCCGCGTCGCGGCGCGGTCCGAGGGCCGTCCGGCCAGCGCGAGCTGCTCGGCGACAGCGGAGTGCACGCTCACGGCATCCTCCGGCGAGGTCACGTCAGGCACATCGACCAACGACACGTGGCGTCGGCGCAGCACCGGATCCGGGTCTCCGTCCAAGGTCACCGAGCCGGAGGCGAGCGGCACGCGGCCGCCGAGCGCGAGCGCCAACGCGACCGAGGGGTACCCGGGGTCAGCCGCGACCAGCACCGGGTGACGCGGCGTGGCGCGCAGACTCGTCGGCAGGAGCAGCAGTCCCCGCACTCCTGCGACCTCGACCCGATCGGCGATGAGCTCCATGGTTTCCGTCCTCAGAACTTTCGATACACATCTGTATTCAATACAGGAGTGTATCCTCAGAGCGTGACCACCGCCAGCCAGCTGACTCCCCGCCGCCAAGCCACTCGGACGCGTCTGCTCACCGCCGCCGCCGAGGTGTTCGCCGAGCGTGGCTTCCACGGCGCCAGCGTCGAGGACATCTGTGAACGGGCCGGCTTCACCCGCGGGGCCTTCTACTCCAACTTCGCCAGCAAGGACGAGCTGGTCATCGAGCTCTACGCCGAGCACGCGGCCCTGCTCCGCCAAGCCATCGCCGAGGTGGCCGCCCAGCCCGGCCTCACCCTCCCCGACCTGCTCGAACGCGTCGTCGACATCTGGACCCGCGACCCGGACGAACGACGCCGCTGGTACCTCCTCACCACCGAGTTCGCCCTCCACGCCGTCCGGGACGACGACGCCCGGCGAGCGTGGCAGCGGCTGCAGGCGCAGATCCGCAAGGAGCTCGGCGCGCTCATCGAGTCGATCGCCGCGCACCACGACCTCGAGCTCACCGTCCCGACAGCTGATCTCGTGCGGCTGCTCACGATCGTCCTGCAGGGCGGCCTCGGCCAGCACCTGCTCGAGCCGCGCACGGTCCGCGCCGGGGCGCTGGAGCGGGAGTTCCTGCCGCTGCTCGTCGAGGCCACCACGCGCTGACCGACAGCCACCCCCAGCCGCGACCACGCGGCATACCCCACCGATAGTCTCGAGCCCATGCCGAAGGCGCCCGCACTCGTCGACGTGACCCCCAGCCGACCCGCCGACCGCGCCTGGCTCGACGAGGCGGTGCGGCGCATCCACGCCGACGCCAACCGCAGCGCCGACACCCACCTCGTGCAGGTGCCCGTCCCCGGCCTCCCCGACATCGACCTCTACCTCAAGGACGAGTCGACCCACCCGACCGGCAGCCTCAAGCACCGCCTCGCGCGGTCCCTGTTCCTCTACGCCCTGTGCAACGGCGAGCTGCGCGAGGGCACCACCGTCATCGAGGCATCGAGCGGATCGACCGCGGTGTCCGAGGCCTACTTCGCTCGGATGCTGGGGTTGCCCTTCATCGCCGTGATGGCGCGCAGAACCAGTGTCGAGAAGATCGCCCTCATCGAACGCGAGGGCGGCCGCTGCCACCTCGTCGACGACGCCGGCGAGGTCTACGAGGTGGCGCGCCAGCTGGAGGACGAGCTCGGCGGCCACTATCTCGACCAGTTCACCTATGCCGAGCGCGCGACCGACTGGCGCGGCAACAACAACATCGCCGAGTCGATCTTCGAGCAGATGGGGCGCGAGCGGCACCCCGTGCCCCGGTGGGTCGTCGTGGGCGCCGGCACCGGGGGCACGAGCGCGACGATCGGCCGTTACGTGCGCTACCGCGGACTCGCGAGCCAGGTCTGCGTCGTCGACCCGGAGCACTCCGCGTTCCTGCCCGCGTTCGCCGAGGACCCCGAGGGTGTCGCCAACGCCTGCGGGTCGCGCATCGAGGGCATCGGGCGGCCCCGGGTGGAGCCGAGCTTCATCCCCGCCGTGGTCGACCGCATGATGCTCGTCCCCGACCCCGCGTCCGTGGCCGCCATGCGCTTCCTCGCAGACCGCACCGGGCTGCGCGCCGGCGCCTCGACCGGCACGAATCTCGTTGGGGCACTTCGCCTTGCGTGTGAGATGAAGGCGCGTGGCGAGAGCGGAAGCATCGTGTCGTTGCTGTGCGACGGCGCGGACCGGTATGCCGGGACGTACCGCTCCGATGCGTGGGTCACCGAGTGCGGTTGGGACCTCACGGGACACACCGCGACCCTCGCGCGCGCCTGGGACGAGGGCATCTGGGACGAGGCAGCCCGCCGCGACGCCTGACGCAGCCGTCACCGAGCCGACTGGGTCGGCGCCCTCAGCCGCCCGAGACCGCGTTGATGACGTGCACGGTCGACGCCGCACCCACCTCGGTGTCGACGCCCTTGGCCCGCTTGGCGTCCTCTCCGTCGACGAAGACATTGACGTGCCGCCGGATCTCACCGCGCTCGTCCCGGACCCGCCGGGCAAGCACCGGCCACGGCTCGAACGCCCGGTCGAGCACCGTCGACAGCGGAGCGGCTCCGTCGTCCAGCTCCACCGGCAGCTCGGCCGCACCGTCGGCGAGGTCGCGCAACAACCCCGGCAGCACCACGCGCACCGTCATGGCAGCGTGACCGCCCGCACGACGAGCACGTCCGGCAGCTGGCTCGCGACGAGGGAGAACGACTCGCCGTCGTCGGTGGAGGCGTAGACCTCGCCGTTGCGGGTGCCGACGTAGAGCCCCGGCTCGTCGTGGGTGTCGGTGCCGGCGGCGTCGCGCAACACGTTGGTCCAGCTGTGTGGCAACCCCGTGGTGAGCGCCCGCCACGTGCCACCGGCGTCGTCTGACCGCGCGACCTGCAGCTGCGCGTCGGGCGGGACGCGCTCGCCATCCGAGGCGATGGGCACCAGCCAGACGGTGTCACCGCGCCGCGGGTGGGCGACCGCCGTCATGCCGAAGTTCGTCGGCAGCCCTGCCTCGATCGAGGTCCAGGTCACGCCGTTGTCGTCGGAGCGGTAGACGCCCTTGTGGTTCTGCGCGTAGAGCCGCGTCGAGGTGGAGCTGTCGCGCGCGACCTTGTGCACGCACTGCCCGAACTCCGGCCACTCGTCGTGGGGCATGAAGTAGGCGTGGATGCCGGTGTTGCCCGGAGACCACGACTGCCCGCCGTCGGTGGTGTTGTAGACACCGCCGGTGCTCATCGCGACCAGCATCGAGCCGGGGTCGGCCGGGCTGGGCAGCACCGTGTGGATGGCGCCGCCCCCGAACCCCTCACCCCACTCGGGCCGGTGCGGGTGTTCCCAGAGGCCGCGGTTGAGCTCGAACGTCTCACCGCGGTCGGCACTGCGCCACAACCCCTGTGGCTCGGTGCCCGCCCACACGACGTCGGCGTCGTGCGGGTCGGCGACGAGCTGCCACGTCGCCTTGAGTGCGGTGTCGGTGTCGGCCGGGAACTGGATCGACCCCTCCGGGTGCTCGACCCAGGTCGCGCCGAGGTCGTCGGTGTGCTGCAGCGACGGTCCCCAGTGCGACGAACGGAAGCCCACGAGCAGCCGCGTCGGGTCGGTGCGCGTGTCGAACAGCAGCGACAGCACCTCGCTCATGAGGAAGTGCGGTCCGCCGAGCGACCACTCCTGCCGGTCCGTGCTGCGTGCCAGCCACAGCCCCTTGCGCGTGCCGATCCCGACGATGGTCTCGCTCATGGGGCTCATGCTGGCACTCCTCGTGGTCGGTGGACACCGGTCAGAGGGGTCGACCTGGAAACGCGTCGAAACTCATCGGCCGATGTGAGCGGCCGCCCCTACGCGCGCACGAGGTTGCGCAGCGGCCGCCCCGCGGCATACGCCCCCAGCTGCTCCTGCAGCAGACGCGTCGCCCGCGGTGTGAACGCCGTCGACGCACCGCCCACGTGCGGGCTGATGAGTATGCCGGGTGCGGACCAGAGCGGGTGGTCAGCCGGGAGCGGCTCGGGGTCGGTGACGTCCACCGCGGCACGGATTCGCCCGGTCTGCAGGTGGCGGACGAGGGCGTCGGTGTCGACGATGCCGCCCCGCGCCACGTTGACCAGCAGCGCACCGTCGGGCATGGCGGTGAGGAACGCGTCGTCGACGAGGCCGGCCGTCTGTGGCCCCAGCGGCAGGATGAGGATGACGACGTCGTGGCGAGGCAGCAGCTCGAGCAGCTCGTCGACACCGTGCACCGACGGCACCAGCTCGTCGCCCCCGCGGGCCCTCGAGGCCACCGCGGTGACCGTCACCTCGAACGGCAGGAGCCGCGCGGCGATCGCCCGCCCGATCGAGCCGTAGCCCACGACCAGCACTCGCTTGTCGGCCAGTGCCGGCCAGAAGCCCTGATAGGGCAGCCAGTGCCGATCCTGTTGTGCTGCAACGAACTCCGGGATGCCACGCAGCGCCGACAGCGTCAACGTCAAGGCCAGCTCGGCCGTGGAGGCGTCGTGCACCCCGGCGGCGTTGGCGAGTTGCGCGCCCGGCGGCAGGTGCTCGGGCACCCCGTCGTAGCCGGCGGTCAGCAGCTGCACCAGCTCCAGGTTCGGCAGCTGCTCCAGTGCCCCCAGCCGTGGTCCGGCGCCGATGTAGGGCGGCACCACGACCTGCACCTCCTCGGGCCGGCTTGGTGGGCCGTCGAGGTCCCAGACCTCGATCTCGAGTCCCGGCACCGGCCCGACCGCCTCGACCCAGTCCTGTCCCGGCAGCGTCACGAGTGGCATGGGTTTCACGCTAGCTCGCGGGCCGCTCCCAGCGCCGCTCCGGTCCACGTCGAGGCCGCCATCACGCACAATGGGGTATGCCGCCCAGCCGACGCCGCAGATCCGTCACCACCGTGGTCGCCGCCGCCGGTGCCCTCGCCCTCGCCGCATGCAGTGGTGAGACGTCGGGGGCCGGGAACGGCGTGACCTCACCGTCGATGTCGACGTCGTCGAGCGCCACCAGCTCGTCGCCGACGAGCTCCGGCGGCTCGAGCACGACACCGGACACCCGCCGGTCCACCGTGGCGAGCGGCCTCGACGTGCCGTGGGCCGTCGCCTTCCTCCCCGACGGCTCCGCGCTCGTCACCCTGCGCGACCAGGCCCGCCTCGTGCACGTCCGTGACGGAGCCGCACCGGTCACGCTCGGTACCATCCCCGGCGTGGAGCCGGGCGGGGAGGGTGGTCTGCTCGGTGTCGCGGTCTCCCCCGACTACGCCAGCGACCGCCGGGTCTTCCTCTACTACACCGCCGCCGAGGACAACCGTGTCGTGCGGCTGACCTTCGACGGCACCCGGGCGAGCGAACCCGAGGCGATCCTCACCGGCATACCCAAGGCCGGCAACCACAACGGTGGGCGACTCGCGTTCGGGTCTGACGGGTTCCTCTACGTCACGACCGGTGACGCCGGCGAGTCCAGCCGCGCCCAGGACCGCGACGACCTCGGCGGCAAGATCCTGCGCATCACCCAGGACGGCGCGGCGGCACCGGGCAACCCGTTCGGCAACCGCGTGTGGACCTGGGGCCACCGCAACGTCCAAGGCATTGCCTGGGCGCCGGACGGCCGCATGTTCGCCAGCGAGTTCGGGCAGAACACGTGGGACGAGCTCAACCTGATCGAGCCCGGCAGGAACTACGGCTGGCCTACGGTGGAGGGCCGCGCCGGCCGGTCCGGTTTCACCGACCCCCTGGCGCAGTGGCCCACGTCGGACGCCTCACCCAGCGGCATCGCAGTTGCCGACAACGCCGTCTGGATGACGGCCTTGCGGGGTGAGTCGCTCTGGCGAATTCCGTTGACCGCCAACGGGACTGGTGACCCGCAACGCCTCCTCGAGGGCGAGCTCGGCCGTCTGCGCGATGCCGTGCTCGGTCCGGATGGCCGGCTCTGGGTGCTGACGAGCAACACCTTCCGGGGAGACCCGCGCGAGGGCGACGACAAGCTGGTCGCGATCCCGCCGGGCAGCATGGGCTGAGGCGTCAGCTGCCCGGGGTCACCACGCCGTTCTCGTAGGCGAAGACGACGGCCTGGGCCCGGTCGCGCACCCCCAGCTTGGTCAGCATCCGGCTGACGTGGGTCTTCACGGTCTGCTCGGACACCACGAGCCGCGTGGCGATCTCGAGGTTGGAGAGGCCACCGGCGACCAGCTCGAGCACCTCCAGCTCCCGCGGTGTCAGCTCGGCCAGTCGCGGCGACTGGCGCGGCACGACCCCCCGCCGGGAGGTCACCTGTGCGATGAAGCGGCGCGTGATCGCCGGCGCCAGCAGGGCGTCCCCGCGCGCCACGACCCGCACGGCATGGGCGAGCTCGTCCGCCGGAGCGTCCTTCAGCAGGAACCCACTGGCGCCGATTCGCAGCGCCTCGTAGACGTAGTCGTCGATGTCGAACGTCGTGAGCATCAGGACGTGCGACCGGGTCGGGCTCGGCGCGTCGAGGATCGCGCGGGCGGCCTGGAGGCCGTCCATCTCGGGCATCCGCACGTCCATGAGGACGACGTCGGGCTGCAGCCGCGCCACCTCGCGCACTCCCTGCGCGCCGTCGGCGGCCTCGCCGATGACGCTGATGTCGGGCTGCGCTCCCAGCAACGCCCCGAACCCCTGCCGGACCATCGCCTGGTCGTCGACGATGACCACGGAGATCGACATGCCGCGACCCTATGCCCCGGCCGGTCGCGCACCGGCCAGTGGCAGTCGTGCGGACACCTGCCAGTGGTCGCCCTCGCGGCCCGCGGTCAGCTCACCACCGACCGCCTCGGCGCGGGTGCGCATCCCGACCAGGCCGCTGCCCCCGCTGGCCTCCGTCGAGGGCGTGGGAGCGCCGATCACGTTGGCCACGAAGAGGTGCAGCGACTCCTCGTCGAGCTCGACGCGCACGTGACAGGGTTGCCCGGGGGCGTGCCGCGACGCGTTCGAGAGCGACTCCTGGACGATCCGGTATGCCGCGAGGCCGACGGCCGCAGGCACCTCACCCAAGGTGACGGGCAAGGCGTCCCAGGTGAGCGGCATACCTGCGGCCTGCGCGGAGGCGAGCAGGGAGGCGACGTCGGCGCCGCCGGGGACGGGCGCGACGAGTCGTTCGCCATCGTCCGAGCGCAGCACACCCAGGACCCCTCGCACCTCGGTGAGCGCGGCGCGGGCCGAACGCTCGATCGACGTGAACTCCTCACGTGTGGCGGCATCGACATCGCTGAGGCGGTAGGGCGCCGACTGGGCCTGCACGACGATGAGCGACATGTGGTGCGCCACCACGTCGTGCAGCTCGCGCGCGATCATGCTGCGCTCCTCCAGCACGGCTCGTCTCGCGCGCTCCGCCTCGCCCAGCTCGGTCTCGCGGGCGAGCTGGCGCCTGGACAGGATGAGCCAGCGCACGAGCAGTGCGACCGCAGCCAGGGCCGCCTGCCCCCACGCCCAGTTCTTGAGGTCGCCGTCGAGGACGACCCCGAGGAACGCCCCAGTGCCACCGACGGCGATGAGCACCTCGGGCCACGGCGCCCGGAGGCACACCACCACGAGCAGGGCGAGCAGCACGAGGAAGTACACGACCGGCCACGGCATCGCCCAGTCCGGCAGTGCGGACCGTGACGCCCAGAAGCCGGCGCCCACGGCCAGCGCCAGCCCCCAGGCCAGCAGCGGGCGAACCCGCGCGACCAGCAGCGGCCCGACCTCGAGGAAAGCCACGACCGGCAGCAGCGATGGCGTCACCGCGTTGGTCAGCGGCAGGGTGGGCCACGCGATCGCGAACAGCAACGCCGCGACCAGGGCGATGGTGACATCGGCGTTGCGGGTGGCCAGCCGTCCGGGCAGCGCCAGGGCTCGGCCGGTTCCCCGGACCACGTCCCGCCACCGCTGACGGCGCGGGCGGGCCGGCTGGGTCGACTTCCTGAACACGCAGCGAGCCTACGGTCCCGGGCGGGGCGCGCGCGTCACTCCCAGGAGTGACATCGGGCTACCCCACACGTAGCCGTCCAGGACTTGTCTGCACCTGCTGCCTTAGGCGAATTCCCCTCTCGCGCATGATGTTTCGTCGCGTCACACCTTCCTAGCTTCGCCGTCATGAAGACCGCAACCACGTACCTCACGATCTGCCTCGTGATCGGCGCCTGCTTCTGGGCGATGCTCGAGTCACCGAGCGCACTCGGCCGCAGCACCACCGCACCTAACGTCTCGGCCACTGCCGTCGACGCGCTCGTGCACCAACCCGGCGACGTCGCCATGGTGACCATCCCTCAGGGCTTCGGACGCTCCATGGGCTACACGCCGCAGGTCCAGCAGGGTCTGCTCGTCGACCCGACCGGGGAGTGCTCGGGCCCGCTGACCCTGCCGACGAGCTTCGACCCGGTCTGCCGCCGGCACGACCTGGGCTACGACCTCCTGCGGTATGCCGACAAGTCCGGCCAGCCGCTGCCCACGTCCGCCCGGCGCGCCCTCGACGACCAGTTCGACGCGGGCCTGCACGCTGCGTGCGCCGCCGATGACTGGGGGTGCGTCGCCCTTGCCGACACCGCCGCGACGGCCGTGCGCCTCAACTCCTGGCGGCAGCACTGGGCCGCCCCGTGGCACGAGACGCCGGCCAGCATCGTCCAGGCCGCAAGCGGAGTCCTGGTCGTCCTGGCCGGGCTCGGCCTGGGCGGCGTAGGCCTGGGCCACCTCGACAGCCGCCTGCGTCCCCACAGCCGCCCCCGCCTTCGTCGCCGCGCGTCCACCGCCGTGGTCGGCGCGCCCGTCCCGAGTGCAGCGGCCGCATCATGAGTGTCGCCGTCGCCTCGCGAACTGCACTGCGCCCCAAGGCAGTCGAGGTGCCCGCAGCACCGCGGGTATCCACCAGCACCGCTGTACTCCTGGGCCTGGTCGTCGGGTTGTTCCCGTCGCTGATCCCCCACGGGCCCGTCCTGCGCGGCACCTCCGTCGGGCTGTTCGTCATCACCGCCACCGCACTCGCCCGCCGCTTCCGGACCCCCGCCCCGCGACTGGGGCAGCGCGCGCGACAGCTCACCCTCACCGCGAGCGCGGTCCTCCTGCCCGCATTCGCCTGGTGGGCTGTCGGCGTCGAGGCGGCGCAGCGGGCCCGTGCGGGCATGCCACCGGCGGGCGCCACCCACTGGGCAGTGGCTGCCGCCGTGGCCGTCGCGACCGGGCTGCTCCTGCGCGGCATCGGGTGGCTGGCCCGGCACTGGCGGCGGACCTGGCGGCCCGTCCTCGGGGCGACAGTCGCGGCCACCGTCCTCGCCCAAGGCATCCCCGTGCAGGCGGCGGGGACGTCCTCGGCCCAGGTGCTGCAACAGAGCTCACCGGTGGGGGCCGTGCGGGCGTATGCCGCGCTGCGCCCTGACGAGTCGGTGCGCGATCGGGCGGCGCGCGCCGCCGACCTGCTCGTGGCCCGCGGCGGCCTGGCCAAGGAGCACGTCGTGGTCGCGGTCCCGACGGGTTCGGGGTGGGTCGACCCGGCCGCGGTTGCGGGCCTGGAGGAGCGGTTCGGTGGCGACGTGGCCACCGTGTCCCTGCAGTACGCCTCCACGCCCAGCTGGGTCGCCTACCTCTTCCAGCGCGAAGCCGCCGAGGACGGTGCCCGCGAGCTCCTCGACGCGGTGGCGGCCCGGGTGTCGGCCCTGCCGGCGAGCAGGCGACCCCAGCTGCACCTCTACGGCGAGAGCCTCGGCGCCGTCGCCGGGCAGGCCGCCCTGGCCAGCCCCGGCCGCGCCGGCCACGTCTGCTCGGCCCTGTGGGTCGGCTCTCCGGGCGGCGCCCGCGCCGGGGTCGGTCGCGAAGCCCTGGTCAGCAACCCCGACGACCCCGTGGTCCAGGCGACGCCGTGGCTCGCCGTGCGCCCGACGGACGCCCCTGCACCGTGGCTGCCCGGTGTGAGCTACGCCCAGGCCGCGTTCGACTTCGTCGGCTCGCTCGCGGTCCCCGAGGGGCACGGCCACCGGTACGGGCCCGACCAGGTGCTTGCCCTGCCGACCTGCCCCGAATCCGACTAGGTTGGCCGCCACCGGGGAAACCACCACGCGCCCAGAAAGGGACGACCCATGTCAGCAGTGGACGAGATCCTGTCGCAGGTCGACATCAACCAGCTCGCCCAGGAGGTCGGCGCACCGCCGGACGAGGTCGAGCAGGCCGCGCGCACGGCGCTGCCCGCGTTGCTCGGTGGGCTCGAGGCCAACGCCGCCGACCCGGCCGGCAGCGCCTCGCTCCAGCAGGCCCTGGGCCAGCACAGCTCCTCACTCATCGACGGCGGCGTCGACCTCTCCCAGGTCGACACGACCGACGGCGCCAAGATCGCGTCGAACATCTTCGGCTCCAACGAGGAGCAGGTTGTCAATCAGCTCGGTGGCGTCGGCGGTGGCGCGTCCAAGGGCATCATCGCCAAGCTCATCCCGATCCTCGCGCCGATCGTGCTCTCCTGGCTGGTCAAGCAGGTCACCGGCAAGGCTGGCGGTGCAACCCCATCGGCGCAGGGCGGTCAGGCCGGCTCGGGCGGCCTCGGTGACATCCTCGGTCAGGTGCTGGGCGGCGCCACGCAGGGCGCCCGGCAGGGCACCGGCGGCGGCTCCGGCAACATCATCAGCGACGTCCTGGGCGGTCTCCTCGGCGGCGGCCGCCGCTAGGAGCGCGCGCCGACCACGCGGCATACCGGCATGACGTCGGTATGCCGCGTGGTCACGTCGGGCGACCGCGTCGCCCGAGACGTCAGGTCAGCTTGGCGAGGATCAGCTCGCGCGCCTTGCCGGCGTCGGCCTGACCCTTCATCTCCTTCATCACCTGGCCGATGAGCGCACCCGCGGCCTGGACCTTGCCGTCGCGGATCTTCTGTGCCACATCGGGATTGGCCTCGATGACCTTGTCGACGGCGCCCTCGAGCGCACTGTCGTCCTGGACGAGCTCGAGCCCGCGCGCGTCGGCAACCTCGGTCGGTGTGCCCTCGCCGGCGATCACGCCGTCGAGGACCTGACGAGCCAACGAGTCGTTGAGCCGACCCGACTTCACCAGCTGGTCGAGCTCGGCGACGTGGGCGGGGGTGACGCCGAAGTCCTCCACGCCCTTGCCCTCGGCGTTGGCGCGGCGGGCGAGCTCACCGAGCCACCACTTGCGCGCAGCCGCGGGGGTCGCACCGGCCGTGACGGTCTCCTCGATGAGCTCGAGCGCGCCGGCGTTGACGACGTCGCGCATCTCCAGATCGCTGTAGCCCCAGTCGGACTGGAGCCGCGCCCGGCGCTCGGCCGGCGGCTCGGGCAGGGTCGCCCGCAGTGCCTCGACCGTCTCGGCGCTCGGCGCGACCGGCACCAGGTCGGGCTCGGGGAAGTAGCGGTAGTCCTCGGCGTCGGACTTCTCACGGCCCGCGGTCGTGACCCCGGTGTCCTCGTGCCAGTGCCGCGTCTCCTGGGTGATCTTGTGTCCCGCGTCGAGCACTGCGGCGTGCCGCGAGATCTCGTAGCGCACGGCCCGCTCGACCGAACGCAGCGAGTTGACGTTCTTGGTCTCGGTGCGGGTGCCGAGCGGCACCTCAGCCTGCTCCGCGCTCGTCGGGTCGCCCACGCGCGGACGCAGCGACACGTTGGCGTCACACCGCAGCGACCCCTGCTCCATCTTCACGTCCGAGACGTCGAGCGCGCGCAGCAGGTCGCGCAGCGCGGCGACGTACGCACGCGCCACCTCAGGCGCCCGCGCACCCGCACCGGTGACCGGCTTGGTGACGATCTCGATGAGCGGGATGCCGGCCCGGTTGTAGTCGACGAGGGAGTGGTCGGCCCCGTGGATGCGACCCGTGGCACCGCCGACGTGCAGCGACTTGCCGGTGTCCTCCTCCATGTGGGCGCGCTCGATCTCCACCCGGAAGGTCTCGGTGCCCTCCCCGGACTCCGCCGGCACCTGTACGTCGAGGTAGCCGCCTGCAGCGATCGGCTCGTCGTACTGGCTCGTCTGGAAGTTCTTCGGCATGTCCGGGTAGAAGTAGTTCTTCCGGGCGAACCGGCTCCACGGAGCGATCGAGCAGTTGAGGGCGAGACCGATCCGGATCGCCGACTCGACGGCCTTCTCGTTGACGACCGGCAGCGCGCCCGGCAGCCCGAGGCAGACCGGGCAGACCTGGCTGTTGGGCTCGGCGCCGAACCCGGTCGCGCAGCCGCAGAACATCTTGGAGGCCGTGCCGAGCTCGACGTGCACCTCGAGCCCCAGCACGGGGTCGTAGCGCTCGATCGCCTCGTCGTAGTCCACGACCTCGTCGGTGACGCTGGTGGTCATCTGCTCAGGCTCCCTTCACGGCGTTCGCCGATGCGCCGAGCTCCGGCGCCTTGGCGAGCAGCGGCCCGCCCCACTGGTCCAGCAGCATCGTCTCCAGCGCCGCACCGACGCCGTAGAGTCGCTCGTCCTTCGTCGCCGGCGCGAGGATCTGGATGCCGGTCGGCAGCCCGTCCTCATCGGCGATGCCGCTCGGGATCGACATGCCGGGCACACCGGCGAGGTTGGCCGGGATGGTCGCGATGTCCTGCAGGTACATCGACATCGGGTCCTGCAGCTTGTCGCCCAGCTTGAACGCCGTCGTCGGCGACGTCGGGCTGACGAGCACGTCGACCTGGTCGAAGGCCTTGGCGAAGTCGTTCGCGATGAGGCGACGGACCTTCTGCGCCTGCCCGTAGTAGGCGTCGTAGTAGCCGCTCGACAGCGCATAGGTGCCGAGGATGATGCGCCGCTTCACCTCGTCGCCGAAACCGGCGTCGCGCGTCGCGGCCATGACCTGCTCGGCGCTCGGGTCGCTCACGCCGTCGGGCAGCACCCGCAGGCCGTACCGCATGGCGTCGAACTTCGCGAGGTTCGACGACGCCTCGCTCGGCAGGATCAGGTAGTAGGCCGCGAGCGCGTAGTCGAAGCTCGGGGCGGACACCTCGACGACCTCGGCACCCGCGCCCTGGAGCAGCGCCACCGCCTCGTCGAACCGCGCCCGCACCCCCGCCTGGTAGCCCTCGCCACCGAGCTCCTTGATGACACCGACCTTGAGCCCCTTGACGTCGGCGCGCCGGGCGGCCTCGACGACCGGTGGCACCGGCGCGTCGATCGAGGTCGAGTCCATCGGGTCGTGACCGCCGATGAGCGAGTGCAGCAGCGCGGCGTCGAGCACGGTGCGGGTGCAGGGTCCGGCCTGGTCGAGGCTCGAGGCGAGCGCCACGAGCCCGTAGCGCGAGACACCGCCGTAGGTCGGCTTGACGCCGACGGTGCCCGTGACCGCGGCCGGCTGGCGGATCGAGCCGCCGGTGTCGGTGCCGATCGCCAGGGGCGCCTCGTATGCCGCGACGACGGCGGAGCTGCCGCCGCCGGACCCGCCGGGGATGCGGTCGAGGTCCCACGGGTTGTGCGTGGGACCGTAGGCGGAGTGCTCGGTGGAGGAGCCCATGGCGAACTCGTCCATGTTGGTCTTGCCGAGGATCGGCAGGCCGGCGTCGCGCAGCTTGGTCACCAGCGTCGCGTCGTAGGGCGGGATCCAGCCCTCGAGGATGCGCGAGCCGCAGGTCGTGGGCAGGCCCTTGGTGGCCATGACGTCCTTGACGGCGATCGGCACACCGGCGAGGACGTGCAGGTCCTCCCCGTCGGCGCGCCGCCGGTCGATGTCGGCAGCGGCGGCGAGCGCCCCTTCACCGTCGACGTGGAGGAACGCGTGCACCTCGCCGTCGACCTCGGCGATGCGGTCGAGGTGGGCCTGCACGGCCTCGACCGAGCTGACCTCGCCACGGGCGAGGAGGTCGGCGAGCGAGGCGGCGCTGGCGCGGGTGATGTCAGTGTTCACGGTGGTCCTTGGATCGGGTCCGGCTCAGTCTTCGGCGAGGATGCGGGGCACGGAGAAGCGCTCCTGCTCCTGCGCCGGCGCCATCGCGAGCGCGACCTCGGCGCCCAGCGAGGGCCGCACCTCGTCGGCACGGGTCACGTTGGTGATGGGCAGCGGGTGGGACATCGGCTCGATGTCGTCCGCTGCGACCTCCTGCACCTTGGCCACGGACTCGAGGATGACGCCGAGCTCTCCGACCATGCGGTCGAGCTCGGCGTCGGACAGGTCGATGCGGGCGAGGCCGGCGAGGTGTGCGACGTCGTCCCTGGACAGTGCGGACATGCCCGTCAGTCTAGGGGTGAGCAAGCCCTCACCCCGACGCGGTGCCACCCACCTCCAGCCGCCCTACACTGGCTGCCATGAGCACCCCACGAAGTTTCTCCCCCGCTTCGCTCCTCCGAATACTTCGTGGGGACCCCGCATGAGCAGCAGCCTGCCCACCGACCTGTTCACCGCCATCGACCACGTGGGCGTGGCAGTGGCCGACCTCGAGGAGGCGATCGCGTTCTACCGCGACACCTTCGGCATGCAGCTGGCCCACCAGGAGGTCAACGAGGAGCAGGGCGTCCGTGAGGCGATGATGGCCGTGGGTGGCAGCGGCTCGCACATCCAGCTGCTGGCACCGCTGTCCCCCGAGTCGACCATCGCCAAGTTCCTCGACCGGTCCGGCCCCGGCGTGCAGCAGGTGGCCTACCGCGTCGAGGACGTCGAGGCGGTCAGCCAGACCCTGCGCGAGCGCGGCCTGCGGATGCTCTACGACGAGCCCCGCCGCGGCACCTCCAACTCGCGCGTCAACTTCATTCATCCCAAGGACGCCGGCGGCATACTCGTCGAGCTGGTGCAGCCCGCCCACGAGACCCACTGAGATCGTGACCGAGCCAGATCGCGGCACCGCTTGGTTCGAGCAGCTGTATGCCGCGGCCGCGGCCGGCGAGTCACAGGTCCCCTGGGACCGTGGCTCCCCTGCCGTGCCGCTGGTGGAGTGGGCCGAACGCGAGGGCATCCGCGGCGACGGCGACCCCGCACAGCCACGGTCTGCCGTCGTCGTCGGCGCCGGGTACGGCCGCGACTCGGAGTACCTCGCGAGCCTGGGCTTTCGGACCACCGCTTTCGACATCGCCCCCACCGCGGTGCGGGACACCCGCCTGCGGTTCCCGGACAGCCCCGTCGACTACGTCGTGGCCGACCTGTTCGAGCTCCCGCCCGAGTGGCTCGGCCGCTTCGACCTGGTGGTCGAGGACATGAACCTGCAGGCCCTGCCCGAGTCGGTCCGCCTGCGCGCCACCCGGGACGTGGCCTCGTTGGTGGCCCCCGGTGGCACGCTCGTGGTCATCATGGTCGCCCGCGACGAGGGCGTGACCGTCGACGGACCGCCGTGGCCGTTCACCGAGCGCCAGCTCGACGGGTTCGCCTCCGGTGGGCTCGTACCGGTCAGCCGCGAGCGCATCCCGTCGGCCAGCACCCCCGGAATGAGCGTCTGGCGGGAGGTGCTGCACCGACCGCACCCGGCCGCGGCGTCGGGTGAGCCACGTCACGGGTGACCGGGGTCTCACCCGGTGACCACGCGGCATACGCGCCAGTAGGTTCGCAGGCACACCGTGCCCGAGGGCGCCCGATCGCCCCACCACGACGACGCCGAGGAGCAGTTCCAGTGCAGGAGATCCGCGACGCCATCCTTTCCGGTGACCGGACCGAGCAGACGTATGCCGGCCTCACCATTCCCGAGTCCTACCGCGCCGTGACGGTGCACAAGGACGAGGTCGACATGTTCGAGGGCATGCCCACCAAGGAGAAGGACCCGCGCAAGTCCCTCCACCTCGACGACGTGCCGCTTCCCGAGCTGGCACCGGGCGAGGCCCTCGTCGCGGTGATGGCCAGCGCCATCAACTACAACACCGTGTGGACCTCGATCTTCGAGCCGGTGTCGACGTTCGGGTTCCTCGAGCGCTACGGCCGCACCTCGGAGTACGCCAAGCGGCACGACCTGCCCTACCACGTCGTCGGCTCCGACCTCGCCGGTGTCGTCCTGCGCACCGCCCCCGGCGTCACCAAGTGGAAGCCCGGCCAGGAGGTCGTCGCGCACTGCCTGTCGGTCGAGCTCGAGGACGCCGACGGCCACAACGACACGATGCTCGACCCGCAGCAGCGGATCTGGGGCTTCGAGACCAACTTCGGCGGCCTCGCCGAGCTGGCCATCGTCAAGTCCAACCAGCTCATGCCCAAGCCCGCCCACCTGTCGTGGGAGGAGGCGGCCTCGCCCGGCCTGGTCAACTCCACGGCATACCGCCAGCTCATCTCCAAGAACGGCGCGGCCATGAAGCTCGGCGACCGCGTCCTCATCTGGGGCGCCTCCGGCGGCCTCGGCTCCTATGCCACCCAGATGGCGCTGGCGGGCGGCGCGACCCCGGTCTGTGTCGTCTCCTCGCCCGAGAAGGCGCAGATCTGCCGCGACATGGGTGCCGAGCTGATCATCGACCGCTCGGCCGAGGGCTACCAGTTCTGGAACGAGGGCGGCACCGAGCAGAACCCGCGCGAGTGGCAGCGGCTAGGCAAGAAGATCCGCGAGCTCACCGGTGGCTACGACGTCGACATCGTCTTCGAGCACCCCGGCCGGGAGACCTTCGGCGCCAGCGTCTACGTCGCGCGCAAGGGCGGCACCATCGTCACGTGCGCCTCGACGAGCGGCTACCTGCACGAGTACGACAACCGCTACCTGTGGATGAACCTCAAGCGGATCGTGTCGAGCCACTTCGCCAACTACCGCGAGGCGTGGGAGGCCAACGAGCTCATCAACCGCGGCCTGATCAACCCGACCCTGTCCAAGACCTATGGCATGGACGAGGTCGGCCAGGCGGCACTCGACGTCCACCAGAACGCCCACCAGGGCAAGGTCGGGGTCCTCACCCTGTCGCCGCAGGAGGGGCTCGGCGTCACCGACCCCGACAAGCGCGAGGCGTTGCTGCCCCAGATCAACCGGTTCCGCAACGCCTGAGGCCCCGAGCCCCTGACCTGCGCAAACACCCGCGCGGCGCCCCCTCCCCGGACGGGTGAGCGCCGCGCGGGTGTCATAGTCTTCGGCGCATGTCCCTCCTGAGCCGCTGGCGCGACTTCCGCCGCACGCAGCGCGAGACGCTGCGGGCGAGCAACCACCCGCACGAACGCGAGCACGGCGACCCCACGCCCGTGCCCGACGACGTCCTCGCCGACGTGCTGCCGACCGCCGCCCAGGCGTCGGGGGCACCCGTCACCAGCGGCCGTGGCGACGGCGACGGGGAGCGCCCGGCCGACGGTGCCACCCCGGACGGTGCCACCCCGGACGGCGGCACCAAGGACCGCGGCGCCAAGGACGGCGGCGCCAAGGACAGCCTCTTCACCCCGCACCCCGAGCGCTACGGCCGGCTCGGACGCCCCCTCAACCGCCAGTCGCCGTTCTACATGGGCTTCTTCGGCGGCATCGGGGTGCTCACGGCCCTGCTGCTGTGGCACACCATCGGACGCCTCACGACGACGATCACGCTGCTCGTCGTCGCCTTCTTCCTCACCCTGGCGCTCAACCCCATCGTCGAGGCCCTCACCAAGCGCCGCGTGAACCGCGGGCTGGCCGTCGCCATCGTCTTCGCCGGTCTCATCGGCATCTTCGTCATCCTCGGCTACGTCGTCGTGCCGCCCGTCATCTCCCAGGGGGCCCAGCTCATCCAGGCCGCGCCGGGCTGGCTCAACGAGGTGCTGGGCAGCAAGTGGATCCAGGAGCTCGACAAGAGCTACGACGTCGTCGACAAGGTGCAGGACGAGTTCAACAAGCGCGTCACCGACAGCAGCTTCATCAGCCAGGTCTTCGGCGGTGTCCTCGGAGTCGGTGCGGCCGTGGTCGGCGGCATCTTCCAGGGCTTCACCGTGCTGGTCCTGACCCTGTTCCTGCTCGCGTCGTTCCCCCGCGTCAAGCAGGCGGCCTTCGCGATGGTGCCGGCCTCGCGCCGCCCCCGGGTCACGTCGCTCTCCGAGGAGATCATGCGGCGCACCGGCTCCTACGCCATCGGGCAGGTCGCCGTCGCCTCGATCAACGCCGTGTGCTCCTACGTCATGATGACGATCGTCGGCATCCCGTATGCCGCGGTGCTGGCCGTCGCGGTCGGCTTCCTGGGCCTGATTCCCATGGTGGGTGCGACGATTGGCGCAGTTGTCGTGTGCGTCGTCGCCGTGTTCGACGAGCCGCGCAAGGCGATCATCGCGGCCGTCTACTTCGTCATCTACCAGCAGGTGGAGAACTACATCGTGGCGCCGCGCGTCATGCAGCGCACCGTGTCGGTGCCGGGCGCGGTGACCGTGATCGCGGCGCTCGCGGGCGGCACGCTGTTGGGAGTGCTGGGCGCGCTCCTCGCGATCCCTGTCGCGGCCGGACTGCTGCTCCTCTACGAAGAGGTGCTGCTCCCCCGCCAGGCCAGGCACTGAGGCGTATGCCGCCTGCTCGCCTCCGCGCGGCGCGTCACCCTCAGCGGTAGGCGCCGCCCGGTCGACGGCGCTCGCGTGCGGTCCAGCAGGCCGCGTGCCAGTGCCGCCGGTCGTCGATGCCGCCGAGCCCGTCGGCCGGCCACACGACGACGTGCGGTGTGCCCGGCACGACCTGCTGCTGGCAGCCCGGGCACAGGTACGAACGCTGCGACGACGCACCGGTGACGCGGCGCACGAACCACTCGCCACCGGCATACCGCTCGCGCCGTGGCGCGCCACCGATGGCGCGGTCGAGGTTCAGCGGGACGTCGTCGCGGCGACGTCGGTTGGCGCGGGGCACGCATCCGATTCTCCCAGAGCGGGCAGCCGCTCCCGAAGTCGAGCCATCCCCTTGTGCGCGGTGACCCGCACCGACACCGGCGAGCAGCCGAGCACCTCGGCGATCGCCGCGTCGGGCAGGTCGTCGTAGTAGCGCAGCACCAGCACCGCCCGCTGCCGAGGTGACAGGGTCGCGAGCAGCTGCCACATCTGGTCGCGGTCCTCGGTCGCACCCGCCGGTGAGGCGACCGCTCCCGCGCCGTCGCTCGTCACGAGGTCGTGCGAGACGACCTCGCGGCTGGAGCGACGCCGCTTGCCCGAGACGAAGGTGTTGACCATGACCTTGCGGACGTAGGCGTCGACGCTGTCGGCCTGCTCGACCCGGCGCCAGTGGAGCAGCACCTTGGCGAGGGTGTCCTGGACCAGGTCCTCCGCGTCGTGGCGGTTGCCGGTGAGCGACAGCGCCGCGCCCATCAGCCGGGGCAGCGCAGCCTCGACGTAGCGCTCAGCCGACTCCGGTCGCGGCGCCGCTCCCCCGAACAGACCCATCCCTCAGCGTCCCTTCGCAGCCGGGACGTTTGCCTTCACCTTGGACGTGACGATCCCGTTGAGCCGGGTTGCCTCCGCGATGGCCTGGTCACGAGGCAGTCCGTTGACGACCACCGAGACGATGACGTCACCGACGAGCCGAGAGGCGAGGTAAGAGGTGATGCCGTTCTCGGTGCCGGTCGACAGCCACGTCGTCGCCGGGTCGACACCTGCCCAGGCCAGGCGCTGCTGGTCAGGCATCCACCGGCAGCCGCCCTCGTTGCGCTGGAGCTCGCCGAACCGCTCGGCACCGGTCCCCGGCACCCACCCCGTCACGGAGATGTTGACAGCTGGGTCGTCGAGGTTGCCGGCCCCGGCCCAGGCCATGTTCTGTGTGCCGGCGACCGGGTCGGGCTTGGCATCGCGTGCGTCCTGGTCCGGTTCCCCGGTGTTGTCGCACATCTGCACACCTGAGGCTGTCGGCATGTTCGCACCCGTGATGGGGTCGCCGGGGTACTTCAGCCCGTTGCCCAGCTCCTCCTCGCTGGGGTAGACGTCCGCAATCTCGTAGGCCGCCTCGGGCGCGACGGGTGTCGCCTTCGGGGCGCCCGGCTTGGACGCGGCGTTGGGTGCGCTGCGGCTCGCACCGAGTGGCTCTCCGAGGGCGGGTGGGAACTTCTTGTCCAGCAGCAGCGTGGCTGCCGCCGTCGCGGTCTCGGTGGCGACCCGACGAGCCCCCTCGGCGGTGTCCGTGAGGGCCGAGCTCGCGACCAGGACGTCACCCACGCGGACCACGGCCAGCGACGTCGTGCGTGTGGTTCCCCCCATGTTCGCGGTCCCGGTCCACAGCAGCGAGCTGTCGGACGGACCGGCGTCACCCGGGCCGTTCCACGTCCGTGCGTCCAGGTCCGGCGCCGTCAGGCACGGCAGGGCCCCTCGACGCAGGTCTTCCATGGCAGCCTCGCCGGTGCCGGTGGTGAAGCCGGCCACGCCGAGGTTGGCCGCGCCCGTGCCGCCAGAACCCTCGACCTCGAACAGTCGGCTCCAGCCGGCGATGGGCTGGCGCCGGTCCTTCAGCTCCTCCCACCGGCAGCCACCGGCCTGACCCGAGAGGTCAGGGCTCGAGGAGATGTTCCCGACCGGCACCAGACCGTTCGCCATCACCCCGGACAGTCCGTCGGGGAACCGGTAGGCGAACGAACCGGACCCAGGCACCAGGTTTGCGCTCGCGTTGCTCACCGCGGGCTTGGTTGTCGCCTTCGTCGTTGCTGCGGGCACGGGGTCCAGGGCACGCTGCGGACCCCACAGCCCGGTACCGACGACCACCGCGAGCGCGGTCGCGCCGACGACGCCCGCGGTCGTGGCGCCCACGACGCCGGCCCGCCGACGCCGCAACCGGTCGGCCCGCGCCCAGCTGGCGTCGCGCAGCCCGGTCAGGTCGTCGCCCGATGCCGGCCGGGCGGCCCCGAAGGTGTCGCGCAGCAGGCCCTCGACTGCCTCGTCGGTGTCACGCACGCGAACCCCCTTGGTCGGTGGGCCGCGCCGGGCGGCCCTTCACCCACCCAGACGGGTCGACCTGGCGGTGACGTTACCCCGGTATGCCGGCCACGCGGCATACCGAGTCGTCCTCACCTCAGGCGTAGGTGCGAAAGCCGCGCCCGGTCTTGCGACCGAGGTAACCCGCCGTGACGAGGTGCTCGAGCAGCGGTGCGGGGGCGAACCCGCGCTCGCGGAACTCGAGGTAGAGCTCGCGCTGGATCGCCAGCGACACGTCCAGCCCGACGACGTCGAGCAGCTCGAACGGCCCCATCGGCAGGCCACAACCGGTCTTCATCGCGGTGTCGATGTCGTCGGCGGAGGCGTAGTTGGCCTCGAGCATCTTGACCGAGTCGTTGAGGTAGGGGAACAGCAGCGCGTTGACGATGAAGCCGCTGCGGTCACCACAGGTGACGGCGTGCTTGCCGACCTTGGCGCACAGGTCCTGGACCGTGGCGACGACGTCGGGGGCGGTCGACACGGTGTGCACGACCTCGACGAGCTTCATGATCTGGGCCGGGTTGAAGAAGTGCATGCCGATGACGTCCTGCGGTCGCGTGGTCACGGCCGCCAGCTCGACGACGGGCAGGCTGGAGGTGGTGGTGGCGAGGATCGCCCCCGGCTTGGCAATCTCGTCGAGGTTCTCGAAGAGCGCCTGCTTGACCGCGAGGTCCTCGACGACGGCCTCGACGACGATGTCGACGCCGGCGAGCGCCTCCAGCGAGGTGGTGCCGGTGAGGTGGCCGAGGGCCTCGTCACGGGCTGCGGCATCGAGCTTGCCGCGCTGGACGGCCTTTTCGAGCGACTTGGTGATCGCGGCCGTCACGGCGTCGACCTTGGGCTGGCTGCGGGTGACGTAGGTGACGTCGTAGCCGGCCTTGGCGAAGACCTCGACGATGCCGGTGGCCATGGTGCCGGAGCCGACGACGCCGACCGTGCGGACGGGGCGCACCTGCGCGACCGCGCCCTCGCGCGCCCCCGGGGTGAGCGCGTCGTCGACGACGCTCGAGGAGCCCGGCTCGGCGTAGGTGTAGAACCCGCGGCCGCTCTTGCGGCCCTTGAGACCCGCGCTGACCATCTGCTTGATGATCGGGCTCGGCGCGTGCAGCCGGTCGCGGCCCTGCTTGTACATCGTGTCGAGGATCTCGTAGGCGGTGTCGAGCCCGATGAGGTCCATCAGCGCCAGGGGGCCCATCGGGTAGCCGCAGCCGAGCTTCATGGCCGCGTCGATATCTTCCCTTGTGGCGTAACGGCTTTCGTACATCGACACCGCGTGGTTGAGGTAGCCGAAGAGCAGCGCATTGGCGATGAAGCCGGCCTTGTCACCGACGACGACCGGCTGCTTGCCGAGCTGCTGCGCGAGGGCCTTGACGTCCTCGAACACCTCGTCCTCGGTGACGACCGTGCGGATCACCTCGACGAACTGGAGCACCGGTGCCGGGTTGAAGAAGTGCATGCCCACGACCCGCTTGGGGTTGCTCGTGGCGACGGCGATCTCGGTCACCGACAGGCTCGAGGTGTTGGTCGCCAGGATCGCGTCGGGGCCGACGATGGCATCGAGCTTGCCGAAGATCTCCTTCTTGAGGTCGAGGTGCTCGGGCACTGCCTCGACGACGAGCTGGCAGCCGGCCAGGTCCTCCATCGCGGCCGAGAACCGCACGCGGCCGTGCAGGGTCGCCTGGTCCTCCTCGCTCAGCTTGCCGCGGGAGACGGCTCGGTCGGTGGACTGCTGCAGCACCCCGCGCCCCTTGTCGACCGCGTCCTCGTCGACCTCCACCGCGACGACCTCGATGCCGTTGCGCGCGAACACCTCGACGATGCCGGCACCCATCGTGCCGAGACCGACCACTCCGACCGTTGTGAACTCACGAGCCATGCCGGCGATCCTCCCAGACCTCATGTGCCGTGGGGCCGCCGGGCGGCGTGAGCCTCACCACGCGCACCCCACCCCTGCGCTGGGCCGGTCTGGGCGGGTTCACCACTCGTGGCCGGCCCCGATCAGGGCGGACTCCATGTCAAAGCGTTGCTCACGGGACAGGCCGCGTATGCCGCGTGGCGCCGGGATGTCGACCGCGCGGCAGTAGTCGCGCAGCGCGTGGTCGTAGGCGAGCCGGGCGGCCATGAGCCGCTCGGCCTTGTTGGGGTGGTTGGACTGGTCGACGTAACGCACATGGGCCGCGAGGCGGCTCAACTCGAGCGCGAGGAGCACCGGCGGGATCGGTTCGGGCTCGGGTCGGCGAGCAGCAAGCCACGCCTCCACCCGGCGCACGACCGGGCGCAGGACTCGCGGCGGTCCCCCACCGGTCAGCCAGCGCACCGCACTCGCCAGTGAGCCGATGACCAGGGCGAGGGCCGCCAGGTTGACCAGCGCATACGGCATACCGACTCACCTCTGTTGTCCCTGAGTGTGCGCCCACGCCCACCGTCACGCAACGCCCTGTGCGTAGAGTGACGCCTCGTGCGGCTGGTGATTGCAAAGTGCTCGGTGGACTACGACGGACGGCTTTCGGCCCACCTGCCCCTCGCGACCCGGTTGCTGCTGGTCAAGGCCGACGGGTCGGTGCTCGTCCACAGCGATGGTGGTTCGTACAAGCCGCTCAACTGGATGTCGCCGCCCTGTGCGATGGCCGAGGTGAGCCCGGAGGAGCACGAGGCAGCGGACGGGGTGACCAGCGTCTGGCAGGTGCAGCACGCCAAGAGTGACGACCGGCTGCGGGTGCTCATCCACGAGGTGCTGCACGACTCGAGCCACGAGCTCGGCGTCGACCCCGGCCTGGTCAAGGACGGCGTCGAGGCCCACCTGCAGAAGCTGCTGGCCGAGCACATCCACACCCTGGGTGACGGGTTCACGCTGGTGCGCCGCGAGTACATGACGGCGATCGGGCCGGTGGACATCCTCGCCAAGGACCCCGGCGGAGCGAGCGTGGCCATCGAGATCAAGCGGCGCGGCGACATCGACGGCGTCGAGCAGCTGACGCGTTACCTCGAGCTGATGAACCGCGACCCGCACCTCGCGCCGGTGTCAGGCGTGTTCGCGGCCCAGGAGATCAAGCCGCAGGCGCGCACGTTGGCGACCGACCGCGGCATCCGGTGCGTCACGCTCGACTACGACGAGCTGCGCGGCATCGACAACAGCGAGCACCGACTCTTCTGACGCTCGAGGGTGGTCAGACGACCGCGTGGTCGGCGCTGCCCGGCCAGCTGCGCACGTCGAACCCGTCGGCGTCGACCGACACCTCCGCGGGCACGGCGTTGGGCAGGTACTTAGCGGCGGCCAGGTCGGCGCGCACCGGGCCGTTGATCCGCGGCAGCACGAACGACATCACCCCGCCGTGGGTGAGGACCAGCACGGTCTCACCCCGGTGCAGGTCCGCGATCGACTGCAGCGCCTCGCGGTAGCGGGCGATGACCTCAGCCCCCGACTCGGCAGCGGGGATGCGCCGGTCCAGGTCGCCGTGCACCCAGGACCTGAAGATCGATGCCAGCTCGGGGTCGTCGTGGGGGCGTCCCGCGAGCGCACCGGTGGCGAACTCCTGCAGTCCGTCCACGGCCACCGCGTCGGTGCCGAGGACCTGCGCCGCCAGCTCGGCCGACTGCTGCGCCCGGTGCATCGTGCTGCTGAAGACCCGCGCGACGTTGCGGCCACCCAGCGAGTCGGCGAGGTCGCGCACCTGCTGCTCGCCGAGCGGCGTCAGCCAGCCGCCGTCGTCGGAGAGCACCGACGGGTTGCCGTACTCCGCGTCACCGTGGCGCGCGACCAGCAGGGTGGCCGGGCAGTGCAGGTCGCTCACCCTCCGACCCTATGCTCGTGCGTCCGCGAGCAGGCGCAGGAGGCGGCCGGTCTCTTCGCGCATCGCCTCGCGTCCGGGCCCGAGGTACTTGCGGGTGTCGACCAGCCCGGGGTCGGCATCGAGCCGCTCACGGGCGGCGCCGGTGAACACCGACTGCAGGTGGGTGGCGATGTTGACCTTGGTCATGCCGGCGCGGACCCCTGCCACCAGCCCCTCGTCGGGCACACCGGACGACCCGTGCAGCACCAGCGGCACCGGCACGGCGTCGCGAATGGCTGCGATGAGGTCGAGGTCCAGCGCCGCGTCCCGCGTCGTCATGGCGTGCGACGAGCCGACAGCTACCGCGAGCGCGTCGACGCCGGTGTCGCCCACGAATGCCGCCGCGTCGGCGGGGTCGGTGCGCACACCCGGCGCGTGGACGCCGTCCTTGCCGCCGATCTCCCCCAGCTCCGCCTCGACACTGACGCCCATGGCGTGGCACTCGGTGACGACCTCGCGGGTCTGCTCGCGGTTGTCGCCGTCCGGCAGCGTGGAGCCGTCGAACATCACCGAGGTGAAGCCCAGGTCGAGTGCCTCGCTCACGAGGTCGCGCGAGACGGCGTGGTCGAGGTGCAGCACGACCGGCACCGAAACCTGCTCGGCGAGCACCCGCGTCGCCGCGGCCAGCGGGGCGAGGGAGCCGTGCCACCTCACTGTGTTCTCGCTGATCTGCAGCACCACCGGCAGCCCGGCGTCCTGCGCCGCGCCGACCAGGGCCTCGGCGTGCTCGAGGTGGATCACGTTGAACGCACCCACACCACGACCTTCCTCGCGCGCCTCCTGCAGCACGGGAACCAGAGGAACCAGCACTCAACCCACCTCTTCGATGTCGACGGTCACGGAACCACGCAGCGCGGCGATGTCGCTGGCCGACACCTCACCGGCTACCGGTTGCAGCACTGCGGCGGCCGACCAGGCCACGGCGTCACCCAGGATCTCGGGCCAGCCCAGCCCGTTCGCCAGGCCGTGGGCGATGGCCGCGACCCCGGCGTCGCCCGCGCCGGTGGCGTTGCCCCGCAGCGCACGGTCGAGTCTGGCTCGTTGCACGGACCCGTCCGGTGCGACGTGCACCATGCCGTCAGCACCCAGAGATGCGACCACGTGACGAGCGCCCTTGTCCTGCAACGCTTTTGCTCCGGCAACCGGGTCGTCCAGCCCGGTCACCTCGCGCAGCTCGTGGTGGTTGGGCTTGACGACGTCAGGGCCCGCGCCGAGGCCGCCGAGGAACGCCTCCAGTGAAGCGTCCAGCACCACCAACGCTCCCGCGGTCCGCGCGCCGGCGACCAGCGCGGCATACCCGTCGGGGGCAAAGCCGGGTGGCACGCTGCCGGACGCGACGACGACCGCGGGGCGCAGCGCGCTGACGGTGGCGCCGACGTGCTCGACGAGCGCCTCGCACTCGGCAGGGCCCCACGGCTGACCGGGTTCGTTGAAGGCCGTTGCCTCGCCGTCGACCTCGGACACGACCGTGACCGTGCGCCGGCTGGGCACGTCGCAGTCACGCAGGTCGTGGCGTATGCCGCGGGCATCCAGGTCCTGTCGGATGCGGGCGCCCGCGGTGCCCCCGACCAAACCCGCGGCGACCACCTTGTGCCCCAGCCCGGTGAGCACCGACGCCACGTTGAGGCCCTTGCCGCCCGCCAGCTCGCGCACCCGAAGGACCCGGTGGCTGGCATGGGGGACGAGGCGTTCGACGTCGTAGGTGATGTCGAGTGCCGGGTTGGGCGTGACGGTGACGATCACGACAGATCCCATGCGAGACAAGCAGATCCGAGGCTGCCGGCGCGATCTCCGAGGGTCGCCCGCTCGATGCGTGGCATCCGCTGGAAGGTCAGGGTGTCCTGCACCTTCGCACGCAGTGGTTCGAGCAGGAGGTCGCCGCTCTGGGACAGCCCCCCGCCGACCAGCACGTGGTCGACACCGGTGGCGCTCACCAACATCGCGACGGCGCGGGACAGTGCGGTCACGGCACGGTCCCACACTGCGAGGGCCTCAGGGTCACCGTCGGCCACCAGGCTCGCCACGCCCCTGGCATCGACGGGAGGAGCGCCCGGGGGCACGTGCGCGGCATACCCCCGCGCGACCGCGGAGGCGGAGGCGAGCGTCTCGAGGCACCCGCGGGCCCCACACGGGCAGAGCGGGCCGCCCGGCTCGACGATGACGTGCCCCACCTCGCCGCTCCAGCCGTCAGCGACCACAAGGTGCCCGTCGAGCATGAGCGCCCCGGCGATGCCCGTGCCGAGGGGCAGGAACAGCACGTGCCTGCTCCCCCGGGCGGCACCCCACTCGACCTCGGCCCGCAACCCGGCACGCACGTCGTGGCCGAGCGCCACCGGCAGGCCGAGCCGCTGGGTGAGCGGCGCGGTGACGGCCAGGTCGCGCCACCCGAGGTTGCTGGAGTAGACCGCCAGGCCACGCTCGTCATCGACAATGCCGGGCACGACGACTCCGCACGCCACCACCTCGGCCTCCGGTGCCTGGGCGCGGAGCTGGTCGAAGGTTCGCGCCAGGGCGTCGACGAGGGCACCCGGGCGGTGCAGATCGGGCGGAGTGGGCGTCAGGCTCGTGGTCACCTGGACGCCGTCACGATCGACGAGGGCAGCCTTGACCCGGGTGCCGCCGACGTCGATGCCGGCCACGACGGGTGCCCCCACGCTCACACCACCTCGACAAAGACCCCGGCCGCGCGCAGGTCGGCGACCGCGCCGGCGTCGGCCGAGTCGTCGGTGACGAGCAGGTCGATCTCGGTGACGGGGCAGATCCGCGCGAAGGCGCGCGCCCCCACCTTGGCGCCCGTCGCCACGACGACCACGCGGTCGGCGCGCTGGACCATGAGGGAGTTGATGCCGGCCTCGCCCTCGTGGAAGCACATGGCACCCTCGGAGCCGGACACGGCGTCGACGCCGAGCACGAGCGTGTCGAGCCAGAGCTCACCGAGCACCATGGTGGCCAACGGGCCGGACAGCTCGTAGGACTCAGGCCGCGCGACCCCACCGAGGGAGACGCAGCGGACGAACGGGCGCAGCACCATCTCGGTGGCGATGTTGAGGGCGTTGGTGACGACGGTGATCGCCGGGCGCGTGGACGCCATGGCGAGGTCGGAGCGGGCGGCCAGCCGCCGGGCGACCGCACTGGTGGTGGTGCCGCCGTTGAAGCCGACGACCGTGCCCTCCTGCGGCAGGTCCGCGGCGTGGGCGGCGATGCGCTCCTTGGCAGTGTCGTTGCCGGCCTGCTTGTAGCGCGCGGGCAGGTCGTAGGCGACGGCGGTGGCGACGATGCCGCCGTGCGTGCGCGTCACCAGCTGCTGGGCGGCGAGGTCGGAGAAGTCGCGACGCACGGTCGCCTCCGAGACGCCGAGGCTGTCGACGACCTCGCCGACGCTGAGCCGGCCGCGCTCGGCGAGCAGCGCGAGCAGGGTGCTCCACCGGGCGCCGCGGTCCGCGGTCTTGATCTGTCTGGCACTCATGCCGCTCCCTGGCCGTCGCTGTCGTGATCGAATCTAATCGCTTTCGGGGTCATCCGATCAAGATGTGCGCGAGATCGGGCAGCGCTTGAGCGTCCCAGTGAGCGGGCGTGTGCTGCATGACCGATGGCTTGACTGATCGAATACGATCGAACATGATTCGAATCAGTCGCATCTAATCACATGTCGTCACCCCATGTGCCCGTCAGAGAGGTCCTGTTGGTCATGACCGAGTACTCGAGCCACCTCGCCGCGGAGATCGCGACCCAACCCGATGACTGGGAGGCCGTGCAGAGCCGGCTCGACGAGGCCCGCACCCTGCTCCCCGAGGAGGGCGAGACCGTCGCCGTCGTCGGCTGCGGCACCTCCGCGTTCATGGCCCAGGCGTATGCCGTGCTGCGCGAGGCGTCGGGTGCCGGGCGGACCGACGCGCACGTCGCCAGCGAGTTCCCGCACACGCGCGACTACGACCGAGTGGTGGCCATCTCACGCTCCGGCACCACGACCGAGGTCATCGACCTGCTCACCGCGCTCAAGGAGCGCGGACAGCGCACGACCGCGTTCGTCGCCACGGCCGGCACGCCCATCCCCGACATCGCCGACCAGACCTTCCTGCTGCCGGAGGTCGACGAGCAGTCGGTCGTCCAGACCCGCTTCGCCACCACGACACTGGCCCTGCTGCGCGCCTCGCTGGGTGAGGACCTGACCGAGGTCGTGTCCCAGGCACGCGCCGTCCTAGCCGAGGATGAGAAGTCCGCGCTCGAGGGTCTCGTCGACGCCGAGCAGGTCACCTTCGTCGGCCGTGGCTGGAGCATCGGGCTGGCCCAGGAGGCCTCACTCAAGCTGCGCGAGTCGGCGCAGTTCTGGACCGAGAGCTACCCGGCCATGGACTACCGCCACGGACCGATCAGCATCGCGGCGCCCGGTCGCGCCGTCTGGGCGCTGGGCCCGGCGCCGGAGGGGCTGGCCGACGACGTCACCGCCACCGGAGCCTGGTTCGAGGACCGGCCCCTTGACCCCATGGCCGACCTCGTGCGCGTGCACCGCCTGTGCCTGGCCAAGTCGGCACGGGCCGGACTCGACCCGGACCAGCCCCGCCACCTCGCGAGGTCCATCATTCTGTCGTGACCACCGACGCGACAGCACAGACCGAGCCTGCCCCCACCCTGCTGACGGGGCGGCTCGTCACCGACGGCGGCCTCGTCCCTGACGGGGCCGTCGTCGTCATGGGCGACCGCATCGCGTGGAGTGGCGCCCGGGGCGAGCTGCCGGCCCAGTTCCGTTCAGCCGCAACGCCGGTGGGCTGGCGTGACGACCTCACCCTCCTGCCCGGCCTGGTCGACATCCACTGCCACGGCGGTGGCGGCGGTGAGTTCGGCCCCGACGCCTCGGCGGCCGGTCCCGCCGTCGCCCACCACCACCGCAACGGCACGACGAGCCTCGTCGCCTCCCTCGTGTCCGCGCCGCGCGAGACGATGCTCGCCGGGATCGAGGCGTTGGTGCCCCGCGCCACGGCCGGCGACCTCGCCGGCATACACCTCGAAGGTCCGTTCCTCTCACACGCCCGCTGTGGCGCCCAGGACCCCGAGGCCTTGGGCGACCCCGACCCGGCCTTCGTCGACGCCGCCGGGGAGGCCGCCCAGGGGTGGCTGGCCCAGATGACCTTCGCGCCGGAGCTCGCGGGCGCGGGTGCGGTGCCGGCCGCACTGGCCCGGTGGGGTGCGCTCGCTGCGGTCGGCCACACCGACGCCGAGTGGTCCGTCGCGGCTGCGGCTCTGGCCGGCGCGGGCGACGGCGTGCGCGGCGGACGACCGCTGGTGACCCACCTCTTCAACGGTATGCCGCCCCTGCACCACCGCGCCCCCGGTCCGGTCGCGGCTGCGCTGGCTGCCGCCGCCCGCGGCGAAGCCGTGGTCGAGGTGATCGCCGACGGCGTGCACCTTGCCGATGGGACGGTGCGCATGGTGTTCGACACCGTTGGGGCGCACAACATCGCGCTGGTGAGCGACGCCATGGCCGCAGCCGGTCTCCCCGAGGGCGACTACACGCTCGGCCGATTCGACGTGCGGGTCAGTGGACGCGAGGCCCGACTGGTGCCCGGCGGGTCGCTGGCTGGCGGCGTGTCGACACTCCTGGAACAGGTGCGATGGCTGGTGCAGGACCTCCGGGTCTCACTCGAGGATGCCGTGACGGCCGCATCGCTTACTCCCGCAACGGCGCTCGCGCTCGACGGCGTCGGCTCGCTGACAGCCGGAAATCTCGCGGACGTGGTCGTGGTCGACGGCTCGCTGCAGCTGAAGCGGGTCATGCGTCGGGGCGACTGGCTCGACTGACGCCGCAGATCCGTTGCGGCGCAACGGATCGCTCCAGATTGAACCGACGACGTATGCCGCGTGGCCGGCTTCCGCTGCCGCCTCGCCTTCGCGGGCGGGTCGGCTCAACGGCGCTGTGGACGAGGCGGACGGCGGGTGGGGTCGTGGTTCCCGGCTCACCTTTGCGGGTCGTCGGCATTCGGCTTTGTCTCGAGCGAATTCCTTTCTGGGTCAATGGGATTCAGTTGTGCATAACCCTTCCCGTTGTCAGCCGGGTGGGCTATACTCGAACACATGATCGATACCGTGGAGTGGTTGCGAGAGGCGAGCGAGGGGCTCGATCGACTCGCCACCCAGCCGCGTGCCGAGTCGATCGAGGACAACGTGCAGCTGGTCGCCGACTGCCAGTCACTCATCAATCGCCTACAAGCCGTGCAGTCCGTCGCCATGGCCAACGTGACCGCGATCGACGATGTCGTCGACTCCAGCACCGGCGAGGTCACCGAACAGTTCCGCGGGTACGACCACCATCGCATGGATGCCGCCGCCCTCGTCAACGACGAGCTCGGCATGACCACCCGCGCCGCAGAAGGCAGGGTCGGTGTCGCAGCAGCCTTGGCGCATCGCTACCCAACCGTCCTGCAAGCCATGGGGCACGGGCGCATCGACGCCCACCGGGCCAGCATCATCGAACACGAACTGGCCGATGCCCCCGACGACACCGTTGAGGCGGTGCTCGCCACGATCGAACCGTACCTGGGGACGGAGACCGGTGGCCGGTTGCGGCAACGCGTACGCCGCGCCCTGGGCCAGGTTGCCGCAGAGTTCCTGCGACAGAAGGCAGCCCAAGCACGCCGGGACCGGTCCCTGCAACGCTGGCCGGGCACCGAGCCCGGGGTCGACACCTGGACTGCGTCCCTGCCCGTCGAACAGTCGGCCAAGGCATGGTCCGCGATCGACACCCTCGCCCGCGAGTACGTGCGCACCGGCCAGAACAGCTGCATCGAGCAGGCTCG